>Ga0208693_1000058_pt1 | contig 89563 bp, 91 predicted proteins | sample AD_UKC071_MetaG_FD_184438 | JGI IMG/M metagenome (GOLD analysis project Ga0208693, IMG submission 184438) | Active sludge microbial communities of municipal wastewater-treating anaerobic digesters from USA - AD_UKC071_MetaG (SPAdes) (version 2) | ecosystem: Engineered > Bioreactor > Anaerobic >... | reverse complement strand
CATGATGACGCTCGATCCGCAGGAAGACGGTGATCGCGGCGCGATCGTCAACACCGCGAGCGTGGCGGCCGAGGACGGGCAGATGGGCCAGGCGGCCTATTCCGCCTCGAAGGGCGGCGTGGTCGGCATGACCCTGCCGATCGCCCGCGACCTTGCGAGCGAGAGCATCCGCGTCAACACCATCCTGCCGGGCATCTTCGATACCCCGCTGCTGGCCGGCGCTCCGCAGAACGTGCGCGACGCGCTGGGTGCTTCGGTGCTCAACCCCAAGCGTCTCGGCAATCCGGTGGAATATGCCAACCTCGCCATGTGCATGATCGAGAACGGCTATTTCAACGGCGAGGACGTGCGCCTCGACGGCGGCATCCGCATGGCGCCGCGCTGATCCAGACCAGATGACAAGAAACCGGCGCGCCCCATACCCCGGGCGCGCCGGAACCTTTCGGGAGAGAACCATGGGCTATTCGCAGATCGACCTTCAGGTGAGCGAGAAGATCGCCACGATCACGCTCAACCGGCCTGAAAAGCTGAATGCCTATACCCGGACGATGATGGACGAGATGTGCGATGCGATGGACCGCATCGACGCTGACGACGATATCCGCGCGGTGATCTTCACCGGCGCGGGCGAACGCGCCTTCTGCGCGGGCGCCGACCTTACCCCCGACACGGGCGGCGGACCCTTTTCCAGCGACGAGGTGGTGGACGACCTGTCCGACCCGCGCGTGCGCGATGGCGGCGGGCGTCTGACGTTGCGCCTGTATGAATCGACCAAGCCGCTGATTTCGGCCTGCAACGGCGTGGCCGTTGGCGTGGGCGTGACCATGCAGCTGCCAATGGATATCCGTCTGGCCAGCGACAACGCGCGCTACGGCTTTGTCTTTGCGCGGCGCGGGATCGTGCCGGAAGCCTGCTCCAGCTGGTTCCTGCCCAAGATCGTCGGCATCAACCAGGCGCTCGAATGGTGCATGACCGGCCGGATCTTCGACGCTCAGGAAGCGCTGCGCGGCGGCTTGGTGCGTTCGGTCCACCCGCAGGGCGAACTGATCGACGCCGCGCGCGGCCTGGCCCGCGAGATTGCCGACAACACCTCCGCCGTGTCGGTCGCCATGACCCGCGCCATGCTGTGGCGGATCCCATCGGGCGACCATCCGATGGATGCGCACCGGGTGGACAGCCGCGCGATCTATCGCCTGTCGAAGGGCGTGGACGCGAAGGAAGGTGTGCAAAGCTTCCTCGAGAAGCGCCCGCCCGCCTTCCCCGGCAAGGTCTCGGCCGATATGCCGGACTTCTACCCCTGGTGGGAGGAGCCTGCCTACAAATGACCGGTGCCAAGCCAGACAGCTCCAACGACGCGCCACCCGGCGCGCGCGAACTGCTGCTGGAAACGGCATCGACGATCATGCGCGAGGGGGATATCGTCGATATCTCCCTCTCGGAGCTGTCACTGCGCTCGGGCCTCAACTCGGCCCTGGTGAAGTATTACTTCGGCAACAAGGCCGGGCTGCTGCGTGCCCTGCTAGATCGCGACATGGCGGATATCGTCAAGTCGGTCGATGCGCTGATGGCCAAGGACATGGACCCCGAGGCGCGGCTGCGCCGCCATATCGGGGCGATGGTCGACTGCTACTTCAACACGCCCTATCTCAACCGGCTGCTGATGCGGCTGGTGCGCGAAAGCGACGAGGAAGAGGCCAAGCGGATCGCCGATTCATACCTGATGCCGCTGCACATGGCCTACAACCGGCTGATCAAGGACGGCGTGAAGCAGGGCGTGTTCCGCAACATCAACCCGCAGCTGTTCTACTTCACTGCGACGGGCGCGGCGGATCGCTTCTTCTCGGCGCGGCTTGTGCTGAAGCACTGCTTCGATACCGACACCCTGACCGAGGAACTGCGCGATGCCTACCGCGCGCATTGCATCGATTTCATCATGGCCGGGATCCTGGTTCCGAAATGACAGGGCGCTGGCACATCGGGGTGATCGGCGGGTCCGGTCTGGCCGATGGCATCGGGCTCGATGACGCGCAGGAAATCGCGGTCTCCTCGCCCTTCGGAGTGCCTTCGGCGGCAGTCACCACCGGCACGCTGGCAGGGGTGCGCTTCACTTTCCTGCCGCGTCACGGGCGGGGGCACCGCATTCCGCCTTCGCTGGTGAACTACCGCGCCAACATCGACGTGCTCAAGCGCTGCGGGGTGACCGATGTCATCGCGCTCTCGGCAGTCGGTTCGCTGCGCGGTGAGCTGATGCCGGGGCATTTCGTCGCCGTTGACCAGCTGATCGACCGGACCGCAGGCCGCGCTGGCAGCTTCTTCGGACCCGGCCTGGTCGCCCACGTCAGCTTGGCTGATCCGGTCTGCCCGCGCCTGCGCGGCGGCCTTGTCGCGGCGGCGCAGGCCGAGGATGCCGTGGTGCATGACGGCGGCTGCTATATCGCCATCGAGGGACCGCAGTTCTCCACCCGCGCCGAAAGCCGCCTCTACCAGGCGTGGGGCGCGGACGTGATCGGGATGACCGCCATGCCCGAGGCGCGCCTCGCCCGCGAGGCGGAACTGCCCTATGCCCTGCTCGGCATGGTTACCGACTATGACAGCTGGCGCGAACACGAGGCGGGGGTCGACGCTGCCGAAGTGATCGCGGTGATGCACCGCAATGTCGCGCTGGCCCAGCAGGTCGTGCGCGGCTTCGCCCGCTCCCTGCCGCAGGCGCGCAGCGAAAGTCCGCTCGACCGCGCGCTCGACCATGCGATCATGACTGCCCCCGCCGCGCGCGACCGGGCGCTGATGGCGCGGCTGGATGCGGTCGCGGGGCGGGTGCTGCGATGAGCGGGGAAATCGTCCTCTACGACTACTGGCGCTCCTCGGCGGCCTACCGGGTGCGGATCGCCCTCAATCTCAAGGGGATTTCCTACCGCTCGGTGCCGGTCGACCTCTCGCTGGGAGAGCAGGGCGGGGCAGACTATTTGGCGCGCAATCCGCAGGGCCTGATCCCGGCGCTGGAGATTGATGGCAACCTGTTGACCCAGAGCCTGGCGATCATCGACTACCTTGACGCGACCCGGCCCACGCCGCCGATCGCGCCCGCCGATCCGGCGCTCCGCTCGCGCGACATTGCGCGCGCTTTGGTGATCGCGGCGGATATTCATCCAATCCAGAACCTGCGCGTGATGAACCGGCTGAAAAGCCAGTTTGGCGCGGCGCAGGAACAGGCGGTCGAGTGGAACCGGCACTGGATTTCGCTCGGCTTCGCGGCACTGGAAGCGGATGCCCCGGAGGATGGCCTGTTCGGCGGGGACTCGCCCTCGCTGGCCGACATCTGCCTTGTCCCGCAGATGGCCAATTCGCGGCGGTTCGAAACGCCGTTGGACGATTATCCGCGGCTGGTGCGGATCGATTCGCAATTGCGCGCGCTGCCTGCCTTTGCCGCTGCTGCACCCGATGCCGTGCGCCCGGCGTGAATTGTTGATCCAGGCCATTGCGCGCCGCCGCGCTTGGCCCTAGCCATCTGGTTGCAAACGGAACCGGATTGCCGATGACTGCCACTCTGCCCAACCAGGCCCAACTTGAACAGGCCCGGCCCAGACAAGCCCGCCTGGCCGAATTTCTGCCCTATCTGCTTTCGGTAACCTCGAACGCGGTCAGCGACCGGATCGCGGACGAATACCGCGCTCGGTTCGGTCTGAAGATCCCGGAGTGGCGCGTCATGGCCGTGCTGGGCGACATGGGGCCGCAGACCCAGCGTGAACTGGTGGTCGCGACCCGGATGGACAAGGTGGCGGTCAATCGCGCCTGCAAGGTGCTGGAAGAGCGCGGCCTCGTCGCCCGCAGTCCGAACGAAAGCGATGGGCGCTCGCATCACCTGGAGCTCACCGCCGCCGGGCGGGGGGTGCACGGCGAGATCATGCCGATCGCGCTCGACATGGAACACCGTCTGTTCGACGCGCTGGACGCGGAAGAACGCCTGCAATTCCGCGCGCAGCTGGCGCGCCTGTTCGAAAGGGTCAACTCGCTGTGAAACTGGCATCGCTCTCCGGAGGCCGTGATGGCCGCCTCGTCGTCGTGTCCACTGATCTCGCCTGGTATGCGGAAGCCTCGCATATCGCGCCCACGTTGCAGGCCGCGCTGGACGACTGGGAACGGCATGAACCCGTGCTGCGGGCGCTGGCGACCGATCTTGAGCATGAGGCGATCCCGCGTGAGCGGTTCCACGAGCGCGAGGCGCTTGCCCCGCTGCCGCGCGCCTACCAGTGGGCGGACGGCAGCGCCTACGTCAATCACGTCGAACTGGTGCGCAAGGCGCGCGGGGCAGAGCTGCCGGACAGCTTCTGGCACGATCCGCTGATGTACCAGGGCGGCAGCGACGACCTGCGCGGCGCGCGTGCGCCGATCACTCTCGCCGACGAGGCCTGGGGCTGCGACATGGAGGCGGAAATCTGCGTAGTTACCGCCGATGTGGCCCAGGGTGCCGATGCTGCGGCCGCGCGGGATGCGATCCTGCTGGTCGGGCTGGTCAACGATGTTTCGCTGCGAAACCTGATCCCCGATGAACTCGCGAAGGGCTTCGGTTTTGTCCAGTCCAAGCCTGCCACCCATTTCTCGCCGGTGTTCGTTACGCCGGACGAACTGGGCGAGGCCTGGCAGGGCGGGCGGCTGCATCTGCCGCTGCGGGTCGATCTCAACGGCGCTGCTTTTGGCCGGGCCGAAGCGGGGGAGGAGTGCACGTTCGATTTCGGCACGCTGATCGCGCACCTCGCCAGGACGCGGCGGATCGGGGCTGGGTCGATCATCGGGTCGGGGACCGTGTCCAACCGCGACCCCGATGGATCGCCCGGCCGGCCCTGTGCGGCGGGCGGGCGCGGCTACAGCTGCATCGCCGAGCAGCGGATGGTCGAGACGATCGAGCAGGGTGCGCCGGTCACGCCGTTCCTGCGCCATGGCGACGTGGTGCGGATCGAGATGCGCGATGCCCACGGCCATTCGATCTTCGGGGCGATCGAGAGCGAGATCGTGCCCGCCTGACACTTCCAGCGAGCCTGACACGAAACCGGGCCGGATTTGCAGTCCGGCCCGGTCGTTTGTTGCAGGATTCGGTGCTGGTTCAGCCGCTGCCCTTGGCCGGGCCGTCGCCCGCGAAGGCATCGGCGATCGAGCAGGCGGCCGGACCGAGGATGACCACGAACAGCACCGGCAGGATGAACAGGATCAGCGGCACGGTCATGATCGCGGGAAGCCGCGCGGCCTTTTCCTCGGCGCGCATCATGCGCTCGTTACGGAACTCGGCGGACAGCACCCGCAGCGCGGAGGCGAGCGGCGTGCCATAGCGCTCGGTCTGGACCATGGTGGTGGTCACGCCCTTGACCGCATCCAGCTTCACGCGCCAGGCCAGGTTCTCGAACGCCTGGCGGCGCTCGCTGAGGAACGAGAGCTCGATCGCGGTCAGCGCGAATTCATCGCCAAGTTCCGGATAGGCGCGGCCGAGTTCGCGGGCGACGCGGTTGAACGCGGCGTCGACGGTAAGGCCCGCCTCGGCGCAGATCACCAGCAGGTCGAGCGCATCGGGCAGGCCCTTGCGGACGGCATCGGTGCGCTTGGAAATCAGGTTCTGGATGTAGATTTCCGGACCCTTGTAGCTCAGCCCGACCACGGTGGCGAAAGCGAACAGCTTCTTCATCCCGCCCCAATCGGGGAAGACGTTGACGCCGTAGAGCATGATTCCGGCGATGGAGCCGAACACCAGCGGCAGCACCATGCGCGCGAAGATGACGACGAAGCCAAGCTCCTTCTTGCGCACGCCGGCCTGGGCCAGCTTCTGCTGGATCGCCTCGAGCTGGCTTTGCTGCAGCACCTTGAGCGAGGACAGGGTGTCCTTCATCTTGTCGGTGGTTTCGCTGCCGCGCACCAGCTTGGCGCGCTTCTTGGCGGTCTGGGTCAGGATGCCCGACTTGAGCTGCTCGCGCCGCTCGTTCAGCGCCTTGACGCGCTTCTGCATCGGATCGCGGATGGTGATCGCGGTGTAGACCGCGAAGAGCACTGCCATGGTCGCCAGCGCCGTCAGGATCGTGCCGACCCAGATGACGTCGATGCCAAGGAGCGTGGGTCCGGGCGGGGTGTTCATCATGGTTTGTCCAATCGCTCGCTCAGATCTCGAAACTGACCATCTTGGCCATGATGAAGGCCCCGATCGACATCCACAGCATCCCGCCAAGGCCGGTGGCGATCAGCCGGTCGTCGGTGAAGAAGCCGCCCAGGTACTTGGGGTTGATCCACCAGATCATGGTGAAGACGATGAAGGGCAGCGACCCGACGATATAGGCCGAGGCCTTCGATTCCGAGCTCATCGCCTTGATCTTCAGCTTCATCTGGGCGCGCTTGCGCAGCACGTCGGCCAGGTTCGAAAGGGTTTCCGCCAGGTTGCCGCCCGTTTCCCGCTGGATCGCGAGGGTGATGCAGAAGAAGCTGAATTCCGGCGTGTTCAGCCGGTCGGCGGTCTCCTGGAGGGCATCCTCCATGGTCTTGCCGATCTTGATCCGCTCGGTCACCAGCTTGAATTCCTCGCCCACGGGGCCGGGGACTTCGCTTGATACCACGCCCAGGGTCTCGGTGACCGGCAGGCCCGAGCGCAGGCCGCGCACCAGCAGTTCGATCGCGTCCGGGAACTTCGCGGTGAAGGCGTTGTTGCGCTTGTTGATGAAGAAGTTGACCACCATGTGCGGCAGGCCGACGCCAACGACCATCCCGATGCCCAGCGACAGCATGGCCGCGCCCGACTTGAGGTAGATCAGCACGGTCACGGCCAGCATCACGCCGACCGAGGCATAGAGGTACTGGCTCAGCGTCCAGCCCTTGCCGGTGCGGTGCAGGCGCAGCGCCAGCGCGGCGATCCGGCTTTCGGAGCCGGCGATCTGGTGCATCTTCGGCTTGCGCGCGGCAACCGCCTTGCGCAGCTGCGCCTCGACCTTGTCGCTGGTGCTGTCCGAATGGCGGAAGCGGACGGCCTGAAGCCGGCGCTGGCTTTCCTTCGCGGCCGAAGGCCCGGACAGGGCGAGATAGCCCAGCACCATGAAAGACATCAGCCCCACGGCGATCAGCAGGATCTGGATGATGTTCATCGGATTGCCACGCTTTCCCTGGCTTGGAAGGAGCGCCCGGGCCGCCGGGCCCGGGCGCGCATTGTCTGGATCAGGCCTTGGCCATCGCCGGCTGCTTGGACTTGTCCTTCTTCGGCATCAGCGCCTTGAGGTCGAGCTTGCCGAGCAGCGACGACTTGGCCTTGACCACCTCGTCAACCGCCTCGCCATCGCCCACGCCCATGACCGCCTTGGAAATATCGCGGATCACCGAGCCCGCCTTGGTCGAGCGGTTGGCGTCGGCAAAGGTCTGGCCCAGCTTGGCGGCGTTGGCCGCAGCCTTGATGTCGTAGGGGATCGTGAAGCCGATCTTGCGCTCGATCGAGGCTTCGAAATCGGCCTTCGAGATCTCCGAGACGCCGGTCTGGACCTTGTTGGCGACGACGATCGGCTGGGCGTGGCCGGCGTTCGCCTTGAGCCACGACAGGATGCGGATCGCATCGCGGGCCGAAGCCAGCGTCATTTCCACCACCAGCAGCACGACATTCACATCGTTGAGCAGGTGCGGGAAATTGATCAGCATGTTGCGCGGCAGGTCGATCACCGTCATTTCGAACGCCTGGCGGAATTCCCCCTCCAGCTGCACGAAGGCGGCACCATCGGTCATCAGCGGCGTGTTCATCGGCGCTTCGGCCGAGAGGATCGCCAGGTGATCGTTGGCGCGGATCATCGCGCGTTCGATGAACAGGCCGTCGATGCGGCTGGGGTTCTCGATCGCGTCGGTCAGGCCGCGGCCCGGCTCCAGGTCGAGCGACAGCGCGCCAGTGCCGAAGTGCACGTCGAGGTCCAGCAGCGCGGTGGGCATCTTGTTGTCCGCGCTGAACAGCCAGGACAGCGAGGTGGCAAGCGTCGAGGCGCCCACCCCACCGCGCGTGCCGATCACTGCGGTCGAGATGTGCCGCTTGGCCGCCTGCGGATCATGGCTCTTGGGAGAGCTGAAGATCGCCTGGGCGTTGACCAGCGCATCGCGGATCTGGCCCGGTGAAAGCGGCTTGAGCAGGTAGTCGTGAATTCCGCTGGCGATCAGATCGCGATAGAGGCGCACGTCGTTGACCTGTCCGACCGCGATCACCACCGTGCCGGGTTCGCAGACCTCGGCCAGGGCGTTGATGTCGCTCAGCGGGTCGCCGCTTTCCGACAGGTCCACCATCAGGATGTTCGGGCTGGCCGAGATCGACAGGGACTGGACCGCGTTGCGCAGGCCGCCCTTGTTGCACTTCTCGGGCTGCCAGCCCATTTCGATGACGACCGGGAGCAGCACGTCGAGCGCGGCGTCGTCGCACAGGAACGCGTTGAAGGGGTCGCGATTGCCAGGCATGCTGGGTTTCCAGGGCGCGTTCATGGCTTACTTCCCTTGCTGCGTGGATTCTTGCTTGAGGCCCATCTCGCCCGTCGGCTTGGCCTCGCGGTAGCTGTCGATTGCCTTGGTCGAGCTCATCACCACCGTGCGGCCGGTCGAATTGGCCCCCTGGATCAGGTGCTCCGGATCGGCGACCATCGAGGCGATGTTCGAATTGGTGGCGCAGCCGTAGTTGGCCGAAGTGCCATTGTTGAGATTGGTGTCGGACTTTGCCGACCAGTCGGGGCATCCCGGCACCGAGGCGCTCGACCGAGTGACGATCACGCGCACCGTTCCGGCGTTGACATAGCCGGGAGTAACCGGCGCATCCTCGCCCACCAGCATGCCGAAGCGGCTGGCGACTGCCTCGACCGCGCTGCGGCTGGCGCCGGAGTGGAGCGGATCGTCGATCGAGATGCGATCGCCATAGCGCAGATCCATCGCTTCGAACCAGCCCGCCAGGCGGCGCTGTTCGGGGAGCGAGAGGCCGCCCGGGCTGGCGCTCACGTCAAGCGTGTAGTTGGTGCGCTCGACGATCGGCTGGTGCACGCTGTCGAGCTGACGGTTGGTCGGCATGCCGCCGCAGGCGGACAGGGCAAGACCGAGCGAGAGGGTGAGGGCCGAGGCGATCGCCCTGCGGATTTCCGGGCGGGTCATCGAATTACGCATTGCCAGTTACCTCTCTCAGTTCAGGCTGAAGCCGGGGGCGGCGTCCTGCGACGCGGCGGCGGTGCGCAGCTTGCGCTTGTCCTTCTTGCCCGGCGCGCGGATCTGCGGAGCGGCAGCGGGGACGTCGAGTTCGCCCACCTTGGGCGTGCCGATCGGTGCCGGTGCAGCCATCGGCTTGGGCCGGTCGGCGCCAGACTTCCCGTCGTTCTCCATGTTGCCGAACAGGCGCTGGATATCATTGGGGTTCTGGAAACCGTCGGTCGGCAGCTTGATGTCGTTCGCGTTCACCGGGTTGACCAGATAGGGGGTCACGATGATCACCAGCTCGGTTTCGCCGCGGCGGAAGCTGGTCGAGCGGAACAGCGATCCCAGGATCGGGATGTCGCCGGCGCCCGGCATCTTGTCGACCGCGTTCTGCGAGCTGTTGCTCATCAGACCGGCGATCATGAAGCTCTGGCCCGAGCCCAGTTCGACGGTGGTTTCCGCCCGGCGCACGGTCAGCGCCGGCACCTGGAAGCCGTTGAGCGTGATCGAACCCTGGCTCGACAGCTCCGACACTTCCGGACGGACGCGGATCGAGATCCGGCCATTGGCGAGGACGGTCGGCGTATAGGCGAGGCTGACACCAAACTTCTTGAATTCGACAGAAGTCGTGCCCAGCCCCTGGCTGATCGGGATCGGATATTCACCGCCCGCCAGGAAGTCCGCCGTCTCGCCCGACAGCGCGGTGAGGTTGGGGGAGGACAGCGTGGTGACGAGGCCCAGCTTCTCGCCGAGGTCGAGCGAGCTCAGCACGTCGACGCCGAACAGCTTGCCGGCGAGCCCGATTGCGTTCTGCGCCGAAGAGTTGGCGTTGAAGGTGTACTGGGTGCCGCCAACCACGAACTGGCCGGTGGCCGGATCGAATGGCAGCTTGAGCGAGCCACCCGGCAGGCCGAACTGCGCCGAGGCATCGACCTGCGGGAAGTTCGTGGTGTTGATCGGGCCGATCGTGCCGGCGGTGCGGCCGCGCGACAGGCCGAAGCTGAAGCCGCCCGTCATGTCGCGGGTGACCAGGTTGGAGCCGATCTCGCGCACCAGGGTGCGGCTGACTTCGGCAAACCGCACCTGCAGGTTGACCTGCAGCGGCGTGGCCATCTTCAGCCGGGTGATGACGTTGGATTCCTTGCCGACGAAGGCCTGGACAAGACGCTGGGCCTCGGCCGCATCCTCGGGCGCGGCAACCGTGCCGGTCAGCAGGAAGGTGCCGGTGCCCATCGTCGAGACCGCAACCTTGGCATCGGGCATCGCCATGCGCAGCATCTGGTCCACGCTGTCGATGTTCGACCCGACCCGGACGTTGGCGGACCAGATCACGTCGCCCGCCGCGTTGCTGGCATAGACGGTGGTCTCGCCCCCGGCCTTGCCGAAGACATAGAGCTGGCGGGCCGACTTGACCTGCACGTCGGCAATCGCGTCGTTGGCAACGAAGACATCGGCCATGGTGCCGCCAACCGTGATCAGCTGGCCGCGCCCGATCGAGAGCACCACGTCGCTGGCCGGGCGGCTGACCGACTGGGCCTGCGCGCTGCCGGCCGGAACCAGCGCCAGCGGCGCGGCCACGCTTGCGGCGGTCAGGAGGTTGAGGACAAGGCGTTTCATCGTGCGGCCTTTCTTGGCGCCGTTGATGGCGGTCGAAGCGTAATGGGTCATGTCAGCGGCCTCCCACCGGTTCGACCACGGTGGTCTTCCCGCGGGTCACGCGAACCACCGGGCCGGTCTGGACCGGGTCGCCGGGGCGAGCTGCGCCGCGCTGGAGTCCGGCACGATCGGCAATGGTGTTGGCATAGGTCTGGGCAACCTGCCGGGCTTGGTCCGACTTGGTGGGCGGCATGGTCCGGCGCTGGAAGCGCGAGACATCGCCGCCCGTGACGAAGCTGGCGCCCCCGTCGGCCGGACGGTTCATCGCCTGGGCAAGGAACTTCTCTTCCTGCTCCTTGGTCACGCCCGTGGGCACCTTGACCGAACCGCTGGCGATCGCCTGGTCAAGCTCGGTCTGATTGTCGGCCAGGCTGCGCAGCGACAGGCTGAGCGTGCCAATGGTCTGCGCGACCGAGATCTTCTCGGCAATGCGCGGGGTGACCTCCAGCGTGACCGTGCGGAACTCGGTCACCACGGTCTTGCCGTCTTCAGTCTGGGTCTCGGTCGACTGGTCGGTCGCGAGGACGCGCAGATTGCGCAGGAAGGTTTCGGTGGCCTTCAGGCTGTCGCCGTCATCGCCGCGCACGGTCTGGGTCAGCATCAGGTCGACATGGTCGCCCGGGAAGACGAAGCCGCCCACGCCGGTCTTTGCCGAAACGGGGATGGTGATGGCGCGCATGCCGGGGCCAAGCGCCGCCGCCAGGAAGCCGCGGTCGCCCGGCGCGACCAGCGCGCCCTGGGTGACCGGCTGGCCGGCGGTGATCGGATAGCGGACCACCGTGCCCAGCAGCTTGTTCATGTCGGCCTCGCCGTCGATGAAATAGGCGTCCTGCACCATTTCCTTCGGCCACAGCTGGAACTGGATCGAATCCTGCGTGATGATCGTGCCTACGGGCAGGGCCCGCTGGGCGACCAGCACCTTGGGGCCTTTCGGCGCCTGGGCCTGTGCAGCCTCGGCCGTGGGCGCGGCGGCACCCATGAACAGGCTACGGGCAGCCATGGCGGTGCCGATCGCAATGACCAGCGCGCCAAGCAGCAGCATCAGCTTCTTTTTATCCATGGCTATGCAAAGCCCCCTAGAAAAACCCCGAAGATCAAAATCCTTCTTCGGGCAAACTGGTTAAAATCCGGTTCACCGCGTTCAGCCGGCGACTGCCCCGGTCTGGAAATGCGGCAGGTATTGCGCGGCAAGGACCCACAGGCCCGCGCCCGAGATCGCCACGCCATAAGGAATGGCCAGCCGCTCGCGCTGGCGGCGCATATGGTGCCAGGCGGCCAGCACCAGCGTCAGCACGCCGCCGGCAATCGCCATCACCACGATCAGGCGCAGGAACCAGTCGGGCTGGATCCACAAGGCCAGAGCGGTGAGCAGTTTGACGTCGCCGCCGCCCATCGCGCGCATCGCGAACAGGCCGGCGGTGACGGCAAAGGTGATTGCGGCGATGCCCAGCTGCCAGGCAACGCCCGGCCACAGCGACAGCCCGCTGGCCCACCAGAACAACGGTGCTGCCAGCGCAATCGCGGCATTCAGCCAGTTGTCGATCTGGCGGCGGCGCATGTCCGTGACGGCGGCAACCAGCAGTGCGATTGCCAAGCCCCCAAGCAGAATGTAACGGAAATCGACGTCCGGCATCGTTGCCCCCCTGGTTCAGGAGGCAGATGTAGGGGGCAGGGCTTACCAAATAGTAACCACCCCCAAGAGGCGGAAATTAGGCAAGGAACTCAAGCTTGACCGCAGTGTTCGATCGCCGCGCCATTCCCCAAGGGGCGCAGGAAAGCCGCTGGACCGCGCCCGCCGGCCATTCCGTGCGACGGATCGACTGGGCTGCGCAGGTCGAACCGGCGAAAGGTTCCCTGCTTTTCATGCCGGGGCGGGGGGATTTCTACGAGAAGTACCTGGAAACGCTCGACCACTGGGCCCGGGCCGGTTGGCGGGTGACGGCGGCCGACTGGCACGGACAGGCCGGATCGGGCCGGCTCGGCAAGGACGCGGTCACGGGCCATGTCCGCGACTTTGCCGACTGGGTGGACGATCTTGCCGCGCTGTGGGCGCAGTGGAAGGCCGAGACACCCGGCCCGCACGTTCTGGCCGGCCACTCGATGGGCGGCCATCTGGTGCTGCGCGCGGCGGCCGAGGGGCGGGTCGATCCCGATGCGCTGCTGCTGTCCGCGCCGATGCTGGGCTTCACCGCATCGCTGTTGCCGGACGGCGTGATGCATACGGCGGCGCGGATCATGGCCGCGCTGGGCGATCCCGCACGTCCGGCCTGGAAGTGGAGCGAGAAACCCGGCGAGCCGCCGGAAAGCCGCGCGCACCTGCTGACCCACGACGCCGATCGCTACGCGGACGAACTGTGGTGGCGCGAGGCGCGGCCGGAATTGGTCATGGGTCCGGGTTCGTGGGGCTGGGTCGAGCGTGGCTATGCCTCGATCCGCAGCCTGTTCGCGCCGGGCCGGCTCGAAGCGGTCAAGGTGCCGGTGCTCATCCTGGCCACGGACAACGACAAGCTTGTCGGTTACGGTGCGATCGCAAGGGCGGCGGCGCGTCTTCCGGATGTCGAGCTGGTGCACTTCGGCAAGGAGGCTCATCACGAAATCCTGCGCGAGGCCGATCCCGTGCGCGACCGTGCGCTCGCCGCCGCAAATGCCTTTCTGGCGCGCATCTCCGGGAATTGAGCGGGATGACTGGCAGTTTTGATTTCGCCGTCGTCGGCGCGGGGATTGCAGGCGCTTCGCTTGCGGCGGGTCTGGCTGCGCATGGCACGGTGCTGCTGATCGAGGCCGAGGACCGGCCCGGCTATCACGCCACGGGCCGCTCCGCCGCGTTCTGGACCGAAAGTTACGGCGGACCGCGCGTCCAGCCGCTCACCACCGCTTCGTTCGACTACCTCAGCAGTCATGGCTTCCTGGCCCCGCGCGGCGCACTGACGCTGGCGCGGGCCAGCGAGCGGGCCGAGCGCGACGCCTTCGTCGCCGAGTTCGCGGCGCTGGGGGTGCGGGTCGAGGCGCTGGAGCGTGCCGCACTGGAGGTCCGCCTGCCTGGCCTGGCCGAAGAGTGGCAGCACGGCGCGTGGGAACCGGATTGCACCGATATCGACGTTGCCGGTCTTCACCAGCACTGGCTGGCCGAGGCGGCGCGGCAGGGCGCGCAGCTGTGCTGCCGCGCCGCCCTGGCGGGGGCGGAGCCATGCGGCGAAGGCTGGCACCTGCGGCTGGCCGATGGCAGCACGGTCCGCGCCGGGCTGCTGGTCAACGCCGCCGGCGCCTGGGCCGATGAGGTCGCGCGGATCGCCGGCGCCCGCCCGCTGGGCATCCAGCCCTTCCGTCGGACTGTCGCCCAGTTGCGCACCGCGCCGCCGCCGCCCGCCGACCTGCCGCTGGTGCTGGGGCTCGACGGCTCGTTCTATTTCAAGCCGGAAAGCGGCCGCCTGTGGCTCAGCCCGCACGACGAAACGCCCAGCGCGCCCTGCGATGCCGCGCCCGAGGAACTGGACGTCGCCGTAGCGATCGACCGGTTCGAGGCCGTGGTCGGCTGGCGCATCGAGCGGGTCGAGCACCGCTGGGCCGGGCTGCGCAGCTTCGCGCCAGATCGCCTGCCGGTCTATGGCTTCGATCCCGCCCGGGCGCGATTCTTCTGGTTCGCGGGACAGGGCGGCTTCGGCATACAGACGGCTCCGGCGGCTGCAGAACTGGCGCTGCGGCTGATCCTTGGCAAGGAGCGCGGTCCGGTCGATCCGGCGCCCTATGATCCCCGGAGATTTTTCTAGCGAATCGGCCTGTTTAGAGTAATCTCGGCGCCAGTTTCACCACAGGGAAAGGGTTGGGACATGGCGCACCGTTTCGAGATCCGGAAGAACAAGGCCGGGGAATTCGTCGCCTATTTCTGCTACAATTCGGAAACGATCTTCTGGACCGAAGGCTATTCCAGCAAGGCCAGCGCGAAAAACGCGATCGAATCGATCAAGAAGAACGGCCCTGCGGCGGAAACGGTCGATACCACCACCGCTGACGGCTGAGCAGGCAGGACCGCTAGCGCTGGGCCAGCGCGGCGTCGCTGGCCAGCTTGTCCGCGCGCTCGTTTTCCGGGTGGCCATCGTGGCCCTTGACCCAGATCCACTGAATCTTGTGTCCGCGCGTGGCCGCCAATAGCTCCTGCCACAGGTCGGCGTTGAGCACGGGCTTTTTCGCGGCGTTCTTCCAGCCGTTCTTCTGCCAGCCGAAGATCCAGCCGGTGATCCCGTCGATCACGTAGCGGCTGTCGGTGTGGAGGTGCACCTCGCACGGCTGGTTCAGCGCCTGGAGCGCACGGATCGCGGCGGTCAGTTCCATGCGGTTGTTGGTGGTCGCCGCCTCACCGCCCGACAGTTCCTTTTCGTGGTGCCCCATGCGCAGGATCGCGCCCCAGCCGCCGGGGCCGGGATTGCCCTTGCAGGCACCATCGGTGAAAATCTCGATCCGCTTCACGATACCCACTTCACGATGCGGCGAAAACCGCGCGGTTGGCGGGATCGGCGTAGAATTCCAGCCGCCGCGCGAAGGCCATCGGATCCTTGGGCATGACCAGCGCGCCCTTTGGCGTATTCAGCCAGTCATAGGCACGCGACATCAGGAACCGCAGCGCTGCCCCCTGGGCCAGCACCGGCAAGGCGGCACGCTCCTCGGCGGACAGTGGGCGCTCGGCCTCGTAACCAGCCAGCAGGGCGTGCGACACCGCGCGGTCGAAACCCGTGCCGTCGCTGGCGAAGCACCAGGCGGCGTGGGTCACGGCGATGTCGTAGGCCGTGATGTCGTTGCAGGCGAAGTAGAAGTCGATCAGGCCGGTCACCGTGTCGCCCAGCATCAGCACGTTGTCCGGGAACAGGTCGGCGTGGATCACCGAGCGTGGCAGATCCTGCGGCCAGTTTGCTTCAAGCGATGTCAGTTCGCGCTGGACCAGCGCGGGCAGGGCGGGGTCGATCTCGGCCAGGCCGGCAGGGGTGCAGGCGTCAGCCAGTCGGCGCGATTCGGCGAGGTCCATGCCGTTGGCGCGGCTGGCCGGATAGTCCGCCGCCGCGCGGTGCAATTGTGCCAGCGCGCGGCCCACGGCGAGCGCTTGCCCGGCGGTCGGGTGGCTGACGGAAACTCCCGGCAGGAACTCGATCAAGGCCAGCGCCTTGTCGCCGATATGGCGGTAAAGCGCGCCCGAACGGTCGTGGATCGTGCGCGGCACCGGGCAGCCGCGTTCGGCCAGATGGTCGAGCAGGCCCAGGAAATAGGGCAGTTCGGTGATGTCGATGCGAAACTCATACATCGTCAGGATGAAGCGCGCGCCCTGACCGTCCTTGCCTGAGGTTTCGATCAGCCAGTTGCTGTTCGATACGCCTTCGGCAATGCCCTTGGCGCTGCGCAGTTCGCCGACGTTGAATTCGGCAATCAGCTCGGCCAGATCCTCAGCGCCCAGATGGGTATAGACCGCCATCAGTCGATCAGTTGCCGGGGCAGCTTGAACACCATCTTTTCCTCGGCCGTGACCACCGTTTCCAGCGTCACTTCGCGCAGCGCTGCGATCCGGTCGATCACTTCCTGCACAAGTTCCTCCGGCGCGGAGGCACCGGCGGTAAGGCCCATGGTCTCGACCCCGTCGAGCCATTCCCCGGCAATCTCGTCCCCGCGCTGGACCAGCCGCGCCACGGCGCCGCAGCGCTCCGCCACTTCGACCAGTCGCACCGAATTGGAGCTGTTGGGCGCGCCGATCACCAGCACCAGCTGGCACTGCGGCGCGATGGTCTTGACCGCGTGCTGGCGGTTGGACGTGGCGTAGCAGATGTCCTCGGCCTTCGGCCCGACGATTTGCGGGAAGCGCGCGCGCAGCGCGGCGACCACTTCGGCGGTGTCGTCGACCGAAAGCGTGGTCTGGGTCAGGAAGGCGAGCGGGGCGCCGTCCGGAAAGACCAGCGCGGAAACGTCCTCGACCGTCTCGACCAGGGTGATCGATCCATCGGGCACCTGGCCCAGGGTGCCGATCACCTCGGGATGGCCCTTGTGGCCGATGAACAGGATATGGCGGCCGGCCTCGATCTGGCGTTCGGCCTGGCGGTGGACCTTGCTGACTAGCGGGCAGGTGGCGTCGAGCCAGTCCAGCCCGCGCTCGCTTGCCGCCGCCGGAACCGACTTCGGCACGCCGTGGGCGCTGAACACCACCGGCACGCCGTCCGGCACCTCGTCCAGTTCCTCGACGAAAATTGCGCCCTTGGCCTTCAGCGCTTCGACCACATAGCGGTTGTGGACGATCTCGTGCCGGACATAGACCGGCGCGCCGTAGCGCTGCAGCGCCAGCTCGACGATGTCGATCGCGCGGTCGACGCCGGCGCAGAAGCCGCGCGGAGCGGCCAGCAGCAGCCGCAGGGGGGGCTTGCCCGATGGCGGAAAGGGTGCGTTCATCTCGCGGCCTCTAGCGCTTTGCCGCGCGCGCCGCTAGGGCAGGTGCCAGCAGATTTGCAAGGATGCCTTCATGACCGCTCGTTTCCGCCTGCTTACCGCCGTTGCCCTTGCCGCCACCCTGGCCGGCTGCAAGACGTCCGGCGATATCGTCGTAGATGAAGGGGTTGGCATCACGGCGGTGCGCAGTGCCTGTCCGGCCGTGGGGATTCCCGACCATACCGGTGACGTGACCCTGTTCCGCAGCGCCGCTGGAGGCGCCACCGCCGACAATATCGACCTGGTCGCGGCGATGACGAACGTGCGCAGCCAGTGCAGCGATGGCAAGAAGGCCGCTACCAGCCCGAAGGTCTACACCAGCGTCAGCTTCACCGTTTCCGCGCGCCGCACCGATACGCGCGGCGCGCGAACCGTGACGGTGCCCTACTTCGTGACCGTGCTGCGCGGCGGCACCGCCGTGGTTTCCAAGCGCGTCGCCAATGTCACCCTGACCTTCGCCGATGGGCAGGAACGCGCCACCGCCACCGGACAGGGCGGGGCCTATATCGACCGCGCGGAGGCAACCCTTCCGGCCGATATCCGCAAGCGCATCACCCGCAAGCGCAAGGCTGGCGACGTCGATGCCGCGATTGATCCGCTCGCCGTTCCGGAAGTGAAGGCTGCCGTCGCCCGCGCCACTTTCGAAGTGCTGGTGGGCTTCCAGCTTGACCAGCAGCAGCTGACCTACAACGCCACCCGATGATCTGCGCGCGCCCCGTGGCGCGCCCGCATTCCTTGCCGCGCCCCTGCCTTGGCGGTAGGGGCGCTTTCATTTGCCGATCAGCGAACCGAAGGTTCCCGCGATGACCCAGAACACCACTCTCCACGCCGCCTTTGCCGGTCATGTTGCCGCCGCGCTCGATGCGCTGGAGGCGGCTGGCACTCTGCCGGCTGGCCTCAGCCGCAATGCCGTGGCGGTAGAGCCGCCGCGCGATCCCAGCCACGGGGATCTTGCCACCAACGCGGCGATGGTGCTGGCCAAGCCTGCCGGGACCAACCCCCGCGCGCTGGCAGAGGCGCTGGCGGGCGAACTGCGCAAGGTGCCGGGCGTGACCGGAGCGGAAATCGCGGGGCCGGGCTTCCTAAACCTGCGCCTCGATGCCGCCGCGTGGCTGGACGAACTGCGCGCGATCGCCGCGCTGGGTGCGGACTATGGCCGCTCGGGCTTCGGCGGCGGCACCACGGTGAACGTCGAATATGTCTCGGCTAACCCGACCGGCCCGATGCACATGGGCCATTGCCGGGGCGCGGTGGTGGGCGATGCGCTGGCGACCCTGCTGGAATTCGCCGGTCACAAGGTGACCCGCGAATATTACGTCAACGATGCCGGGGCGCAGGTTCAGGTGCTCGCCCGCTCGGTCCACCTGCGCTACAAGGAAGCCCTGGGGATCGAGATCGGGGGGATCCCGGAAGGGCTCTACCCGGGCGCCTACCTCGTGCCGACCGGGCACCGTCTGGCGACCCATTACGGCAGCAGGTTCGTCGATGCGCCGGACAGCGAATGGCTCGACCTGTTCCGCACCGAAGCGGTCGCGGACATGATGGCGATGATCCGCGACGACCTTGCCCTGCTGGGCATCAAGCACGACGTGTTCTCGTCCGAGGCGGAGCTTCAGGCAGCCGGCAAGCCGGAAGAGGCCGAGGCGATGCTGCGCGCGCATGACCTCGTCTATGACGGCCATCTCGAAGCCCCCAAGGGCAAGACGCCCGAGGATTGGGAACCGGTCGAACTGCCGCTGTTCCGCTCGACGAAGTTCGGCGACGACCAGGACCGCCCGATCCGCAAGAGCGACGGCAGCTGGACCTATTTCGGCGCGGACCTTGCCTATCACTACCAGAAGGCCGCCAGCGCCGACGCGCTGGTCGACATCTGGGGCGCGGACCATGCCGGCACGGTCAAGCGGATCAAGGCCGCCGTCGCCGCGCTGACGGGCGCCGAAGGCCGCACCGTGCCGTTCGAGGTCAAGCTGGTGCAGATGGTCCAGCTGCTGCGCGACGGCGAACCGGTGAAGATGTCGAAGCGCGCCGGCACTTTCGTGACCCTCGCCGACGTGGTGCGCGAAGTGGGCAAGGACGTGGTGCGCTTCACCATGCTGACCCGCAAGCCCGAGGCGCAGATGGACTTCGACTTCGCCAAGGTGGTCGAAGCCTCCAAGGACAACCCCGTGTTCTACGTGCAGTACGCCCACGCGCGGATCTGCTCGACCCTGCGCAAGGGTGCGGCGGAAGGCTTTGCGCCGTCGCCCGAGGGCCTTGAACTGCTGGGCGAGGAAGAACTGGCGCTGGTCCGGCTGGCGGCGCAGTTCCCGCGCCTGGTCGAGGCGGCTGCTGCCGCGCGTGAACCGCACCGGGTTGCCTTCTTCCTCTACGACCTTGCCGCCGCGTTCCATGGCTACTGGAACGTGGGCAACGACCGGCCCGAAAAGCGCTTCATCGTGGCACAGGACGCCAGGCTGACTGGTGCAAGGCTTTATCTTGCCACGCAAATCGGGCAACTTGTCCGAAATGGCCTCGCCCTACTGGGGGTTGAGGCAGTGGAGGAAATGTAAGCATGGCGGGCGACAAGGACCGGGTCGAAGGCGGCGGGCACGAGCAGGATTGGGACAGCGGCGAGGGACAGCCGCTCGAAACCAACCAGCTTGAACTTGCCGAAGCGGACAGCCGCCTGCCCTGGCTCGAAAGCGCCGATGATGGGTTCGAGGAGGATGAGGACTCGGGTACTGGCCGTCTGATCGGCCTTATGGCGATCGGCCTTGTTGTCCTTGCCGCCATTGTTGGTGGCATCTGGTGGGCGACCCACCGCAGCCCCGATCCGGCGCTGGTGGCCGATGGCAGCACGATCGAGGCGCCCGCCCAGCCATACAAGGAAGTGCCCAAGGATCCCGGCGGCAAGACTTTCGACGGCACCGGGGATTCAAGCTTCGTGGTGTCCGAAGGCCAGAGCCGCCCGGCCCGGCTTGGCGGCGAGACGGCGGCACCCGTGGCCGTTCCCGCGACCGCAGCCACGACTACGGCAGCAGCCCCGGCCCCCAAGCCGAGCGCATCGGCAAGCGCTGCGGCGCCTGCCCCGGCAAGCGGCGGGGTCGGCGTGCAGGTCGGGGCCTTCTCGTCAAAGGCTGCCGCAGAGGCCGGCTGGAGCAAGCTTGTCAGCCAGTCGAACGGCGCGCTCTCCGGCGTGTCGCACCGGGTGATCGAGGGCAATGCCGATATCGGCAAGGTCTATCGCCTCCAGGCCGTTGCGGGCGACACTGCGGGGGCCAGCGCCCTGTGCGGCAGGCTCAAGGGCGCCGGCATCGCCTGCCAGGTCAAGTAGCGCGTAATCCACACGCGATGGAACGCGCCCGCTTGCGCTGCGGGCGCGTTCCTGCGACCGTCCGGGCATCATGACCCCCGCAATCTTCGGCCTTTCCGGAACCACGCTCTCGGCCGACGAGCGCGCCTTCTTCCGCGAGGCGGACCCGGCGGGCTACATCCTGTTCGGCCGTAATGTCGAAAGCCGCGCCCAGCTGCGCGCGCTGACCGATGACCTGCGCACGATCCACGGGCGCGATGCGCTGCTGATCACCATCGACCAGGAAGGCGGCCGCGTCGCGCGGATGAAACCGCCGGTCTGGTCCGCCTGGCCCGCCGGTGCGGCGTTCGACGCGCTCTACGAAATCGCCCCTGCCAGCGCGATCGAGGCTGCACGCGCCAATGCCGAGGCACTGGGCCACGACCTGGCCGAAGCGGGCATTACCTGCACCCATGCCCCGGTGCTCGATGTGCGCCAGCCGGGCGCGCACGATGTGATTGGTGACCGCGCCTATGGCTTCGAGCCGCTGCGGGTCGCCGCGATCGGCCGCGCGGTGCTCGATGGTCTGGCGCGGGCGGGCATCTGCGGAACGATCAAGCATATGCCCGGCCATGGCCGTGCCGGGGCGGACAGCCACAAGGAATTGCCCACCGTCACCGCCAGCGAGACGGAACTGGAGCAGGACATCGCGCCCTTCCATGCCCTGCGGGACGCGCCGATGGCGATGACCGGGCATATCCGTTTTACCGCCTGGGACGCGGACCATCCCGCCACCCAGTCACCCTATGTGATCCGCGAGATCATCCGCCGGCGAATCGGGTTTTCCGGCCTGCTGCTGACCGACGACCTCGACATGGAGGCGCTGGACGGCAGCGTGCCCGAGCGTGCCGAACGAGCCCTGGCCGCAGGCTGCGACATCGCGCTCAACTGCTGGGCGAAGATGGCCGACATGACCGGCATTTGCGAGCGGACCGGCACGATGTCCGCAGAAACCGCCGCGCGGCTGGACCGCGCGCTGGCGGTCACCCGCATCGATGGCGCGAGCGGCACTCAGGCCGACCTGATCGCCAGGCGAGACGCGCTACTGGCGCTGGTGCAGCAGGCATGACGCAGGACGTCGACAGTCCGGCGCTCAGCCTGCCTGCCGACGACTGGGACGGTCCTGCCGCTGCGGCGAGCGAGGACACGGCGCTTTATCTGGAGCTTGACGGCTGGGAAGGGCCGCTTGACCTGCTGCTCGACCTGGCGCGGCGGCAGAAGGTCGATCTCCGGCGGATTTCGATCCTCGAACTGGTCGACCAGTACCTGACCTATATCGAGCGGGCCGAGGCACTGCGGCTGGAACTGGCGGCGGACTACCTGGTGATGGCGGCCTGGCTCGCCTACCTCAAGTCGGCCATGCTGCTCCCGCGCGAGGAGCAGCCCGATCCCAGCCCCGAGGAACTGGCGCTGCGGCTGCAATTGCGACTTCAGCGGCTCGCCGCGATGCGTGATGCCGCCGCCCGGCTGATGGGGCGCGACCGGCTGGGGCGCGACGTATTCCTGCGCGGCGCGCCGGAAGGCCTCAGGGTCGATCGCAAGCACAAGTGGCAGTGCGACTGGTTCGCGCTCGTTCAGGCTTACGGCCAGGTCAAGGCGCGCACTCAGCCGGTGGTCCACATGGTCCGCGACCGCATGGTGATGACGCTGGATTCGGCACTGGCGCGGGTTTCCTCGCTGCTCGGCGTCAATCTTGACTGGATGGAGTTGCGCGATTTCCTGCCGCCCCCTTCCGATGCAGCCTACGCCGACCCGCGCCTGCGCCGTTCGGCGCTCGCCTCCAGCTTCGTCGCCGCGCTGGAACTGGCGCGGCTGGGCAAGGCGGAACTGGCGCAGGAGCAGGTGTTCGGTCCGCTGATGCTGCGGGGAATCAAGGGGTGAGCGCGCCCGACGACCTCGTCCGCGCGGTCGAGGCGGCGCTGTTCGCGGCGGAAGCGCCGATCAGTGCGGAGGAAATTTCGCTCCATCTCGGCGGTGCGAAGGTCAGCGACGCGCTTGAGGAACTGGCCTCGCATTATGCAGGGCGCGGTGTTCAGCTGGTCCGGCGCGGCAAGCTCTGGCACTTCCAGACCGCGCCCGACCTTGCCCACCTCCTGCGCCGCGAGCGCGAGGAATCGCGCCGCCTGTCGCGCGCGGCGACCGAGGTGCTGGCGATCGTCGCCTATCACGAACCGGTCAGCCGCGCGGAAATCGAGGCGATCCGCGGGGTGCAGACCGCCAAGGGCACGCTCGACGTGCTGATGGAGGCGGGCTGGGTTCGGATCGCGGGACGCCGCGAGGTGCCGGGCCGCCCGGTGATCTACGCGACAACCCCCGAATTTCTAACGCATTTCGGGCTGGAGAGCCGCCGCGACCTGCCGGGGATCGACGAATTGCGCGCCGCAGGCCTGCTGGATCCGGTCGAGGACGCTCTGGCCGAGGCGCTGCAAGAACCTGCCGGAGAATCCGACGCGCCACTGGCAAGTGGGGACGAAAGTGCCTAGATAGGCGCGTGAGGAGCCGGGGCAGCTCCAGCCAATTTTCGGAGTTTTCAAAATGGGTGGTTTTTCGCTCTGGCACTGGATCATCGTGCTGCTGGTCGTGCTGGTCCTGTTCGGACGCGGCCGCGTTTCCGAGATCATGGGTGATTTCGGCAAGGGAATCAAAAGCTTCAAGCAGGGTATGGCGGACGAGACGGACAAGCCGGCCGCTCCCCCCCAGGCACGGATTCCTGCCCAGTCGGCCGATCCCGTGACGCCCGCCGCGACCGAGGCGAGCAAGTCCGAACAGCCCTGATCGCCGGGAGTCGCGCCAGTGTTCGATATCGGCGCGTCCGAGCTGCTGCTGATCGTGATCGTCGCGATCGTGGTGATCGGGCCGAAGGACCTGCCGCTGGCGCTGCGCACCGCAGGGCGCTGGATCGGCAAGATTCGGCGCATTTCCAGCCACTTCCGCTCTGGCGTCGAGACCATGATCCGCGAGGCGGAGATGGAGGAGATGGAGCGCAAGTGGCGTGAGCAGAACGAGGCGATCATGGCTGCGCACCCCCATGCGGCCTCGGCCGAAGCGGCACTGATCGGCACTGATCCGGGCACAGGCGAGGCACCAGGGCGCACAGCGGCGCTTGACGGCACTGCGGCGCAAACTGCCAGCCCGGGGGCCGGGGACGGCCCGCCCGCTCCCGCGAAAGCCCCCTGATGGTCTTCAAGATTCGCGATATCGACGATAGCCAGGCCCCGCTGCTCGATCATCTGATCGAACTGCGCACCCGCCTGGTGCGATGCGTCATCGCGCTGGGAATCGCCTTCGCCGTCTGCTTTCATTTCGCGGACGAGATTTTCGGCTTCCTGGTCCGCCCGCTGACCGCCGCCTTTCCGCCCGGGCAGGGCAAGCTGATCTATACCAAGTTGTACGAGGCGTTCTTCGTCGAGCTGAAGGTCTCGCTGTTCGCCGCGTTCCTCGTCTGCTTCCCGATCATCGCCAACCAGCTGTGGGCCTTCGTCGCGCCGGGGCTTTATGCGAAGGAAAAGCGGGCCTTCCTGCCGTTCCTGCTGGCAACGCCGATCCTGTTCACCGCCGGGGCGGCGCTGGCCTATTACGTGGTTATGCCCACGGCGTTCCGGTTTTTCCTCAACTTCGAGGGGGAGAAGGGCGGCCTGCAGATGGAGGCGCTGCCGGGCACCGGGGACTACCTCAGCCTGGTGATGCAGTTCATCCTGGCCTTCGGGATCAGCTTCCTGCTGCCGGTTCTGCTGCTGCTGCTCAACCGCGCCGGAATCGTCAGCCGTGCGCAGCTGGTTTCGGCGCGGCGCTATGTGATCGTGGCGATGACCGTGCTGGCGGCCGTGGTTACGCCGCCCGACGTGATCTCGCAGCTGATGCTGCTGGTGCCGCTGCTGCTGCTGTTCGAAAGCGCACTGCTGGTGATGCGCTTTACCGAGGCTGCTGACGCGCGCGCCGCGGCGGCGGAAGAGCCGGACAACCTGCCCGTCGAATTGCCCTGATTCGCACTTCCCCGTCCGTTCGTGTCGAGCCTGGTCGAGACACGGCGCGCCAAGGTGTCTCGACCAGGCTCGACACGAACGGTGAGGGGGTTATCTGGGGGCTGACGTTGCTTCCTGGCGCCAGACCAACTGCCCGTTGACCCAGGTTTCCAGCACCCTGGTCTGCGCGATCTGGGTGGGACTGGCCATCATCGGGTCGGTATCGAGCAGCAGGAAGTCGGCGCGCTCGCCCTTCACCAGCCGTCCGAACCGGCCTTCCGCAAATCCCGCATAGGCGCCGTTCGCGGTATAGGCGGCAAGCGTCTCCTCGCGGGTCAGGCGCTCCTGCGGTTGCCAGCCGCCGAAGGGCTGGCCGCTGGCGTCCTGCCGGCTGATCGCGGCGGAAAAGCCCGGGAACGGGTTGGGCGGCTCGACCGGAGTGTCCGATCCGAAGGCCAGCTTGGCCCCGGTTCCCAGCACCGATTTCCAGGCATAGGCGCCCGCCAGCCGCTGCGGCCCCAGCCGCGCCTCGGCCATCGGCCGGTCGCTGGTCTGGTGGACCGGCTGCATCGAGGCGATGATCCCGAACTTGCCCAGCCGGGCGATGTCGGCGGGATCGAGCACCTGCGCATGCTCGATCCGCCAGCGCCGGTCGCCGCCATAGGTGGCCGCCAGATCCTCGATCGCGGCAAGGACAGCGGCATTGGCCTCATCCCCGATCGCGTGGACCGCGACCTGGAACTTGTCGAAAGCGGCGCGGCTCATCATGTTGCGCAGCTGGGTGTCGCCGGTGATCCTGAGGCCCTTGGTGCCGGGTGCGTCGGCATAGGGCGCCTTCAGGCTCGCCCCGCGCGATCCCAGCGCGCCGTCGGCATAGAGCTTGACCCCGTTCAGCCGCAGCCGGTCGTCATACAGCCATGGGCTGGGCCCCGGCCCGCCGATCAGGGCCATGGCCTGTGTCCCGCCCGCATAGCCCATGATCCTGATCCGCAGCCGCCCGCTATCGCCAGCGCGGCGATAGCTCTGCCAGTCCTCGATGCTGGTGCCCATGTCCGCGATCGCGGTGACGCCGACCGAGAGCAGGATGTCCTGCGCCTTGGCGAGCGCGAGGTCGCGGTCCTCGGGCCGGGGCGGGGGGACGACCTTTTCGACCAACTCGGTCGCGGTATCGACCAGCACGCCTGCGGGCTTGCCGCCCGGCGCCGCGCGCTCGATTCGTCCGCCCGCCGGGTCTTTGGTGGTGGCGGTTACGCCCGCCGCCGCCAGCGCGAGCGAATTGGCCCAGCCGGCATGGCCGTCCACCCGCGTCAGCCAGACCGGGCGATCCGCGACCACGGCATCAAGTTCGGCAGCGGTGGGAAAGCGCCGTTCGGCCCACAGTTCCTGGTTCCAGCCGCGCCCGAGGATCCACGGCCGGTCGGGATGGGCTTTCGCATAGGCGCCGATCAGCGCCTGGGCCTCGGCCAGCGATTTCGCGCCCGACAGGTCGAGCGTCAGCGCGGCGAAGCCCAGCCCCATGACGTGGCCGTGCGCATCAATCATGCCGGGGACGAGGATCGCCCCCTTGGCGTCGATCAGGTAGTCAGGCCGGGCCGGGCGCTTGTCCCCCCGGTGCAGCACCTGCGCGATCCTGCCGTCATTGCCGATCAGCAGGCCGGTGAAGCGGTCTACCCCGCCGGTCGCGTCAATGGTGACCCCGTCGACATTGTCGATCAGCGTATCGGCAAGGGCGGGAGTGGCGGCGGCGGCCAGAGCGGCAAGCGCCAGCCCCGCCAGCAGCGCCCGCTTCACGCTCGCTTCTTCCGGGGCAGGCGGCGGACCAGGGCGGAGGTATCCTGCCGCCCGCCGCCGATCGCCTGAACCTCGGCATAGAACTGGTCGATCATCGCCGCGACCGGTAGCGAAACGCCCAGCGCGCGGCCCTCGTCCAGCGCGACGCCCAGATCCTTGCGCATCCAGTCGACCGCGAAGCCGAAGTCGAATTCGTCGCGGGCCATGGTGTGCCAGCGGTTGTCCATCTGCCAGGATTGCGAGGCGCCGCCCGAAATCGCCTCGTAGACCTTGTCGAGATCGAGATGCGCGGCCTCGGCAAAGCGCAGCGCCTCCGACAGGGTGGCGATGATCCCGGAAAAGGCGATCTGGTTGACCATCTTGGTGGTCTGCCCCGCGCCCGCCTTGCCGACATGGACGATCCGCTTGGCATAGGCGGACATGATCGGCCGCGCGGCCTCTACCGCCGCTTCGCGCCCGCCACACATGATGGCCAGCGTGCCGTTCTCCGCGCCGGCCTGCCCGCCGGTGACGGGGGCGTCGACGCAGTGAACCTCAAGGTCGCGGGCCTCGACCTGGATCTGGCGGGCGATCCGCGCCGATACCGTGGTGTGATCGATGAATACGGCGCCCCGGCCGATCCCGGCGAAGACCCCGGTGGGGCCAAGCACGACATCGGCCAGGTCATCGTCGTTGCCGACGCAGGTCAGCACCACGTCCGCGCCCTCGGCGGCCTCCGCCGGGCTTTCGGCAACGCGGACTGCCAGGCCGGGATTCGCTTCCTGCCAGCGGCGCGCGCGTTCGGGCGAGCGGTTGTAGATGGTCAGGCGGTGTCCGGCCCGGGCAATGTGCCGCGCGATCGCGCCGCCCATCACGCCAAGGCCCAGGAAGGATACGTTCTTGGGCTCGTTCATGCCCCAGTCTTTAAAGACTGCGGCGCGCAAATCCAGCGCCCTCAGTTGTATTCGAGGTCGACGGAGAACTGGCCAGCGTAGACGCCCGGGGTCTGCCCGGGATTGATATGCAGCCGCGCCCCGAAGTTGACCGTCGCCTGTCCCCCGGTGAGGTGGATCACCGCGCCCGATCCGCCGGGAAACTGCGGCTCGGCCAGGATCGGCTGGCCCGGTCCCTCAAGCACGAAGTTGGGCGCGAAGCTGACCACGACATTGGCCTCCGATCCGGTCAGTTGCAGCCGCGACATGGCGAAGCCGCCCACGCAGGTCAGCACCGGATCGCAGGTGCGGCTGGAACTGGCCGGATCGAGCATGACCGTGCCGCCGGCCCCGCCAACCGCGACCTTGCCGAAATCCATGTCGAGCAGGACCGCGAACTGGATCTGCTCCAGCACCTCGGCCTGGGCGGAAAGCGTCACGGCCGTGCCCGCCATGGCCGTGCCCGGCGCGCAGAGCACCCCGCCGGCAAGGACGACAGCAATGCGGCGCGTGGCAGAGCGGGTGCCCATGGCGCGGTTCCATTCGCGGCCCCGGCCCAGTGCCAAGGCGCGTCGCCGCGATGGTATCGCCGCAGCCTCTCGCAAGCGTCAACAAGCCTGGTTAATTGCGCGGGCGTTGTCCGTGGGCCACCTGCCATGCAGTAGCGGTTTGCAACCCGGGCGCCTTTCCTTTACGGCCCGGCGCGATGACCGACCCTGCCGCAGACGCCGCTTCGCTGCTTACACTCGACGATATCCGCGCCGCTGCCGCGCGGATCGAGGGCCGGGTGGTGCGCACCGCCATGGACTACAGCCGGACCCTGTCGCAGATTACCGGCGCCGACATCTGGCTGAAATTCGAGAACCTGCAATTCACCGCCGCCTACAAGGAGCGCGGCGCGCTCAACGCCATGCTGCTGCTGGGCGGGGAACAGTGCAACCGCGGGGTGATCGCCGCATCGGCGGGCAACCACGCGCAGGGCCTGTCCTATCACGGCAAGCAGCTGGGCATTCCCGTCACGATCGTCATGCCGCGCACCACCCCGGTGGTGAAGGTGATGCAGACCGAGGCGGTCGGCGGCAAGGTGGTGCTGGAAGGCGAGACCTATGACGAGGCCTATGCCCACGCGCGCAAGCTGGAAGCGGAACTTGGGCTGACCTTCGTCCACCCGTTCGACGATCCGCACGTTGCGGCAGGGCAGGGCACGGTTGCGCTGGAAATGCTGGAGCAGGTGCCGGAACTCGACATGCTGGTGATCCCGGTCGGCGGGGGCGGGCTGGCATCCGGCATGGGCACGGCGGCGCGCGCGATCAAGCCGGACATCGGCCTGATCGGGGTTGAGGCCGAACTGTTCCCCTCGATGTACAACCGGCTCAAGCACAACGACCTGCCCTGCGGCGGGGATACCCTGGCCGAAGGCATCGCGGTGAAGGAACCGGGCGAATTCACCTCGCTGGTCCTGCGCAAGCTGCTGGACGACATGGTGCTGGTGAGCGAAGCGGCGCTGGAAAGCGCGGTCTCGCTGCTGCTCCAGATCGAGAAGACCGTGGCCGAAGGCGCGGGCGCGGCGGGGCTGGCGGCGGTGCTGGCCCATCCCAACCGCTTCAAGGGTCGAAAGATCGGCATTCCGATCACTGGCGGCAACATCGACACGCGCCTGCTCGCCAACGTGCTGCTGCGCGATCTCGCCCGCTCGGGCCGCCTCGCGCGGCTGCGGCTGACGCTGCAGGACCGCCCCGGCGCGCTCTACAAGGTGATGCGCGAGTTTGACCGGCACAACGTCAACATCATCGAGATCTACCACCAGCGGATCTTCACGCACTTGCCCGCCAAGGGCCTGATCACCGACATCGAGTGCGAGGCGCGCGACCGCGAGCAGCTTGACGACCTGATCGAGACGCTGCGGGAAAAGGGCTATTCGGTTACCGCAGTCGAGCTCAACTGAGCCGCCCGCGTTAACCAGCCGCGACTCGGCCGGACGCTGCTGTGCCCCGGCCCGGCCCGCACCCTGTGCGGCAAGCATCCGTTTACCCGGATTTGTGGTTAAAAGACTTTCAACCTGACCGCGCTCTGGGCATAGTGGCTATCCGTAACCCCAGGCAGAGGATCCCACAGGCCCGTGACGGCACCCGTTCGCTTCCCCCGGTTCTTCGTCACGAGCCCGGCGCCCTGTCCCTACCTGCCGGGACGGAGCGAGCGGAAGGTGTTTACCGAGCTAAAGGGCCCGCACGCGGACGAGCTTAACGACGCGCTGGGCCGGATCGGCTTTCGCCGCAGCCAGACGGTGGCCTATCGCCCGTCCTGCGCGGGCTGCAATGCCTGCGTTTCGGTGCGGGTCGCGGCGGATGAATTCCGCGCCTCCTCCACCCAGAAGCGCACTCTCAAGGCCAATGCGGACCTGATCGCCACCGCGTGCCGGCCCTGGTCGACCAGCGAACAGTTCGAACTGCTCCAGCGCTACCTCGACGCGCGCCACCCCGGCGGCGGCATGGCGACGATGGACGAGGTCGATTTCGCCGACATGGTGGAGCACACCCCCGTCGACAGCTACGTAATCGAATACCGCGAACCGGATGCGGACGGCACTCCGGGCCGCCTCGTCGGCGCCTGCCTGACCGACCGGCAGGGCGATGGGCTGTCGATGATCTACAGCTTCTACGATCCCGCGCATCCGCACCGCGACGGGCTGGGCAACTACATCATCCTCGATCACATCCGCCGGGCCGTGGCCGAAGGCCTGCCCTATGTCTACCTCGGCTACTGGGTCGAAGGCTCGGTGCGGATGCAGTACAAGGTCCGTTACCGCCCGCTCGAACGGCTTGAGCGCGATGGCTGGCTGCGCTTCACCGACGAGGAGCAGGACCGCCTGATCGCCGCCACCGCCGCCACGCGCCGCAGCGAGGCCCTGCCGCTGCAGGGCAGCACCAAGGACGGCGCCCACGGCGGGCAGGACCAGTACCGCCTGGAAATCTGAAGCGGAAGGCGCGGTCGCGCGCCCTCTCAGGCCATTCCGACAAAGCTGCTGGCGACGGCGGTGCCATGATCTGGCCCGCAGGCTGCGTCTCTTGATCTGCTCCGGCCCGCGCAAAGGCAAACCCCCTCCCCGCGCGGGCGGGAAGGGGGCTGGCTTGCTTCAGGGTGAGAGCGATCAGGCCGGCAGGCCGGAGATCGCCTTCATTTCCATGAAGTCCTTGAGGCCGGCGAGGCCGCCCTCGCGGCCATTGCCCGACTGCTTGTAGCCGCCGAACGGAGCGCCCGGAGTGGGCCCCCAGTTGTTGATCGCGACCATGCCGGCGCGCAGCTGCGCGGCGACCGGGGCGGCCTTGGCGGGATCGCCCGAGATCGCGGCGGACAGGCCGTATTCGGTGTCGTTGGCCATGTCGATCGCCTGGTCGAGGGTGTCATAGGCGACCAGCGTCACCACCGGGCCGAAGATCTCTTCCTTGGCGATGCGCATGTCGGGGGTGACGTTCGAGAACACGGTCGGCTGGATGTAGTAGCCGCGGTTGACGCCCTTCGGCAGGTCCGGACCACCGGTGACGAGCTTCGCGCCTTCGTCGATCGCCGACTGGATCAGGCCGCGCACCTTGTCGAACTGGGCCTTGTTGACCAGCGGGCCAAGGTGCTGGCCTTCGGCCATCGGATCGCCCACCGGGGTCGCCGCATACATCGCGCCGGCAAACTGCTCGGCCTCGGCCAGCCGCTCGCGCGGGACCAGCACCTTGGTCGGGCTGATGCATGACTGGCCGGTGTTGACCAGCGGGCCGCTGAGCGTGGAGGGCAGGGTCGCGGCGAAATCGGCGTCCGGCAGGACCAGGTTCGGCGACTTGCCGCCCAGTTCCTGGTGAACGCGCTTCACGGTCGGCGCGGCGGCGATGGCCACCGCGATGCCCGCGCGGGTCGAGCCGGTGAAGCTGACCATTTCGACATCCGGGTGGCTGGAGATCGCGTTGCCGGTGGTCGGGCCATCGCCCTGCACCAGGTTGAAAACGCCCGGCGGCACGCCGGCCGCGTCCAGGATCTCGGCAAAGATCGCCGCGTTGGTCGGGCATTCTTCCGAAGGCTTGAGCACCATGGTGTCACCGGCGGCCAGCGCGGGCGCGACCTTTAGCGCGATCTGGTTGAGCGGCCAGTTCCACGGGGTGATCATGCCGACCACGCCGATCGGTTCATAGGCCACCTTGTAACCCGGGCCGTCTTCCAGGAAGTTGAAATCCTTGAGCGCGGCAATCGTGCCCAGGAAGCCGCCGATGCCGGCGCCGACCTGCGCGGTGCCCGCGAAGGACACGGGGGCACCCATTTCCTCGGCCATGGCGACCGCCAGGTCGCCCGCGCGCTTCTTGTATTCCTCGACAATGCGGTTCAGCACGGCGAGGCGTTCCTCGCGCGTGGTCTTCGACCAGGTCTTGAAGGCCCGGCGGGCGGCGGCCACCGCCTTGTCGACATCGGCCTTGGTGCCGATCGAGATGACCGCGCAGGGTTCTTCAGTGGCGGGGTTGATCACTTCGCGGCGTGCACCGCCTTCGCTGTCGACCCACTTGCCGTCGATGTAATGTTGCAGCCGCTCGCGCATGTCCTGACTCCCGATTGTGTGATTGCAATGCGAGTCACTTGGTCGCCATCGCAGCGGGAATTTTCAAGGACCAATTGCGAAATAAGGTCGCCAATTGCAACTTTTCCGGGTCAGGGCGCCAGATAGAGCTCCGCTTCGGCCGCGCGGCGGCGCACCAGGCCGTTCAGGCGCCGTCCGCCGGCATTGACCCATTTGCCGAATTCGCGCGCCGCGGCGGCAAAATCGCCCGCGCGGTGAAGCCGGGTCAGGCTGGCGCGGGCAATCGCCCCGGTGTTGTAGTGGAAGCTGACCAGGGCATCGAACTGGTTTTGCGAAACCGGGGCGCCGTGCAGGGCGCGCTCCACCTCGCGCGAGAACCGGGCAAGGTCGGCGGCAAGCCGGGCGTCGCACTGTGCCTGGGTCCAGACCAGGCCCGGCGCGATTCCCGGGCCGGTCGCACCCCAGCCGATGGTCCAGGGGGCGCCGCCGGTGCCGGGGTCGGGATAGGCTTCGAACAGGCCGCCGCCGCGCGCCCGGGCGCAGCTTTCAAAGCGCTTGATCAGGGCGATTCCCGCCTCGCCGATGGTGCGGGGGAGGGCAGTGTCGGCGTCGGGCAAGTCCCTGGTCCGGGTTTCACGCATGATTTTTCCGCCTTTTGCTGAAAAGGCCGAACAGATAAGCCACTGACAGACGTGTAGGAAAATCGTTTCAGTGCGCCTGCGTACTCTTCCCGGACGGGGTTTCCACCTATCGCGGTCGGCGGCTTGTTAATCATGCCCCGGCACATCAGGCGCCATGGGCGACTGGTTCAGCTTCAGACATCGCGGCGGGCGTTTTGCGCAGACCGAAACAGCGCTTGGCCTGGTCGTGCTTTTCGCGGTCGTGGTTCTGCTGGGCCTGGTCGCGGCGGTGGCCATCGGCTTCCGCAATTCGCAGAACCTGGCCAATGACCTGGATCAGCGGGCGGAACAGCGCCGGGTGCTCAACTATGTCGATCGGATGGGGGCGAATTCGATCGCCAAGCAGAAGGTCCAGCTGACCTGGGACGATGCCTTCCGGGCTGTCTCGGTAGGGCGCGACATGCGCTGGGCCGATGCCTATCTGGGCCAGTTCCTGTGGACCAATTTAGATTTCGACCGGATCTACCTGGTCGACGCCGACGGACACCTGCTGCGCGCCTGGCAGCGCGGTCGGCCCGGAGCCGGCGAGGACTTTGCCGCCGTGGCGGGGGCAGTGCGCCAGGAACTGCTGCGCATGGAGAGCAACCGGCAGGTCTATGGCATCAGGGCCGGGGTGCGCCGGCTGGCCGATACCGACTGGCCGATCGACGCACAGGGCCGCGCGCTGACCCGCTGGGGCAAGACGCTGGTTCGCCTGGGTGACCCCCGGCGCTGGTCACGGTCGTCTCCATCGTGCCCGATACGGACATGAGCCTGCTGCGTGCGAGGCCCGGCAACCTGGTGTCGGTGCGGATCTTCGACGATCCGCTGCTGCGCATCATGCAATCGGACCTGCTGCTGGACCACGTAGCGCCCGGTCGCGCGGCGAACGGATCGGCGGCGGTCAACGAGGTTGCCCTGGCCGGACCTTCGGGAGAGCCGGTCGCCTGGCTGAACTGGCGGCGATCCCCCTATGGCCAGGCGATCGCCGAACACCTGCGCCCGATCTTCATCGCGCTTGTCGGCTTCGTGCTGGCACTGATCGCGACCGGCGCCGCGATCCTGAAGATCCTGGGCGGGACGCTTGCCAAGCTGGCCGAACGCGAGGCACTGGCGCTTGACCTGTCGCGCCGGGACGCGATGACCGCGCTGCCCAATCGCGGCTACTTCATCCACCGGCTGGAGCGGCGCCTGGCCGGCCTGTCCGGCGAACCGGGCATGGGGCTGGCGGTCGCCTTCTTCGATCTCGACAATTTCAAGTACATCAATGACACGCTGGGCCACGCCGCGGGCGACCAGCTGATCTCCGAAGTCGCCGTTCGCGCCCGCCACCGGCTACCCAGCGGCGATATCGTCGGCCGGCTGGGCGGCGACGAATTCGTCGTCATGCGGGTCGCCCCGAACGTGCCGGGCGAGGTCAGCAAGCTCGGCCGCGAACTGATGGGCATCTTCGCGGCGCCCTTCAGGGTCGACGGGCAGCTGATCGACGTCACCGCATCGTGCGGGATCAGCTGGGCGCCCCAGCAGGGCAGCACCTCTGCCGAGCTGCTGCGCAACGCCGACATCGCGATGTTCCGCGCCAAGCAGCGCGGGCGCGCGCGCTGGCGGGCCTTCAACGAGGAGATGGCCCACAAGGTCCACCGCCGCAGCGAGATCGAAAGCGAACTGCGCAGGGCGCTGCAGCAGGACCAGCTGTCGATCGCCTACCAGCCGATCGTTGCCGCGGATGACGGCCGGATCATCGGCTGCGAGGCCTTGCTGCGCTGGGATCATCCTGAACTTGGCCAGGTCAGCCCTTCGGTGTTCGTGCCGATCGCGGAGCAGGCGGGGCTGATGAACCTGCTGGGCTGGTGGACGCTGGAGGAGGTGCTGCGCCAGCGCGCCGCCGCCTGGCCCGATCTCGACGTCTCGATCAACCTGTCGCCGATCCAGCTGACCGCGCGCGGGTTCCTGGAGGACGTCGACCGGTTGATGCTCGATTTCGGGGCGCGGCCGCAGGGGATCACATTCGAAGTGACCGAAGGGGCGCTGATGGAACGCCAGGGCGGGGCCTTCGAAGTGCTGGCCGGCCTGCGCGCGCGCGGCTTCGGGATCGCGCTGGACGATTTCGGAACCGGCTATTCCAGCCTGTCGTATCTCACCTCGTTCCATTTCGACCGGCTCAAGATCGACCGGGCCTTCGTGCGCAACATCGATTGTGATCTCGATGCCCAGGCCGTGCTGAAGGCCATCGTCGAGCTGGGCCATACCCTGCACACGCGGGTCGTCGCGGAGGGCGTCGAAACCCTGCTGCAGCGCCAGCTGGTGGTCGCGGCAGGCTGCGACATGATCCAGGGGTTCTATCACTGGCGCCCGCTGGTGCCGGAAAACCTGGCGGACCTGCTGATGCAGAAGCGCCGCGGGCCGGGCGGGGTTGCCGTGGCGGAGGCGGCCGACGCCCTGGCTGACCGCGCGGCCTGACCTGCCAGACGCGAAAAGGGCGCCCGGATTGCTCCGGACGCCCCTCTCGGTGAACCGTTTGGCGCTGGATCAGGCGCTGTAGTACATGTCGAATTCGACCGGCGAAGGCGTGGTCTCCCAGCGCAGCACTTCCGGCCACTTGATCTCGATGTAGGCGTCGATCTGGTCCTTGGTGAAGACCCCGCCCTGCAGCAGGAAGTCGTAGTCGGCTTCCAGGCTTTCCAGCGCTTCGCGCAGCGAACCGCACACGGTCGGCACCTGGGCCAGTTCGGCGGGCGGCAGGTCGTAGAGGTTCTTGTCCATCGCTTCGCCCGGGTGGATCTTGTTCTTGATCCCGTCGAGGCCCGCCATCAGCAGCGCGGCATAGCACAGGTAGGGGTTGGCCATCGCGTCGGGGAAGCGGAATTCCACGCGCTTGGCCTTGTCGCCCGCACCGTACGGAATGCGGCACGAGGCCGAGCGGTTGCGCGCCGAATAGGCCAGCAGTACCGGCGCTTCATAGCCCGGGACCAGGCGCTTGTAGCTGTTGGTCGACGGGTTGGTGAAGGCATTCAGCGCCTTGGCGTGCTTGATCACGCCGCCGATGAAGTACAGGCACATGTCCGACAGGCCGGCATAGCCGTTGCCGGCGAACAGCGGCTTGCCGCCATCCCAGATCGAGATGTGGGTGTGCATACCCGATCCGTTGTCCTTCATGATCGGCTTGGGCATGAAGGTTGCGGTCTTGCCATTGGCATGGGCGACCTGGTGGACGACGTACTTGTAGACCTGCATGCGGTCGGCGGTCTGGACCAGGGTGCCGAAGGTCAGGCCAAGTTCGTGCTGGGCCGAGGCGACTTCGTGGTGGTGCTTGTCGCAGGGCAGGCCCATTTCGAGCATGGTCGCGACCATTTCGGCGCGCACGTCGACCAGGCTGTCGACCGGGGCCACCGGGAAGTAGCCGCCCTTGGCGCGCGGACGGTGGGCCAGGTTGTTGCCCTGGTAGTCGGTGTTGGAATTGGTCGGCAGCTCGATGTCGTCGATCTTGAAGCCGTTGCCATCGTAGCCGTCATAGAAGCGCACGTCGTCGAACACGAAGAATTCGGCTTCGGGGCCGACATAGACGGTATCACCGATGCCGCTGGCCTTGACGTAGCTTTCGGCGCGCTTGGCGCAGGAGCGCGGATCGCGGGCGTAGAGATCGCCGGTCGAGGGCTCCACGATATCGCAGCAGATGATCAGCATCGGCGTCGCGCTGAACGGGTCGCTGTAGACCGCGTCGAGATCGGGCTTGAGGATCATGTCGGATTCGTTGATCGCCTTCCAGCCGTCGATCGACGAACCGTCGAACATCAGGCCGTCCTCAAGCTCGTCCTCGCCCATGACCGAGGCGACCATGGTCAGGTGGTGCCACTTGCCCTTGGGGTCGGTGAAGCGCAGGTCGACCCATTCGATGCCTTCGTCCTGGATGCGCTTGAGGATGTCTGCTGCCTTGGCCATGTCTTTATGTCCTTCTGGTTCCCCTCCCGCCCTGCGGGAGGGGCTAGGGGAGGGCTTGTTACGATAGGTTCGGGCGACAGGCCCTCCCCCGGCCCCTCCCGCAGCCGGGAGGGGCGAATTCGGTACTTCGTGTGTCCTAGATGGCGTCGTTGTCGCGCTCGCCGGTGCGGATGCGCAGCGCGCTTTCGACCGGCATGACGAAGATCTTGCCGTCGCCGATCCGGCCCGTCTGGGCGGCGCCCGCGATCGCTTCGACCACGCGTTCAGCCAGCGCGTCGGCGACGACCACTTCCAGCTTCACCTTGGGCAGGAAGTCGACGACATATTCGGCGCCGCGATAAAGTTCGGTGTGGCCCTTCTGGCGGCCAAAACCCTTGGCCTCGGTCACGGTGATGCCGGACACCCCGACTTCGTGAAGCGCTTCCTTCACCTCGTCGAGCTTGAAGGGCTTGATGATCGCTTCGATCTTTTTCACGTCGCCTATTCCCCTGCGCATGAAGCCGGACCGTGGATGCGGTCCGGCAGTGCAATCGCCATGACGGTCCTGTAAACAAGAATCGTGCCAATGGCGCAGGACCCGCTCTAGGCCAGGGCCAAGGTGCGGAAAAGGGCCAAAAGCGCAATATCCGGCGCCCGGAATGCAAGGGCCGCGAAACAAGACTGCGCATTCTTGAGGCAGGACTTGCCGCTTTTTTCAGCAACGACTGCCTGTTTTTTAGGCAGTCAGAGCGACAGGCCGGCCGTTTCGGGCAGGCCGGCCATCAGGTTCAGGCTCTGCACGGCAGCCCCGCTGGCGCCCTTGCCAAGGTTGTCGAGCACGGCCACCAGCCGCGCCTGCGAGCCGTCCTTCGCGCCGAACACGTAAAGCTCCAGCCGGTCGGACGGCGCCATCGAACGGCGCAGCAGCACCTCGTCGGGGCAGTCGGGACGGACCGTGACGACCGGGCTGCCTGCGAAGAACTCACCCAGGCACTGGCGCAGTGCGTCCGGCGTGCCCGCGCCCTGCATCAGCGACAGGTGCAGCGGCACTTCCACCACCATGCCCCGGTGCGCCGGGATCACGGCGGGGGCGAACAGCGGCGCGTGGGCCAGCCCCGCATAGGCGCGCATTTCCGGCACGTGCTTGTGGCCCATGGCCAGCCCGTAGTCGCGGAAGGCGATGTCGGTATCGTCCTCGAACCGCGCGATCAGCGCCTTGCCGCCGCCCGAATAGCCGGACACGGCATGACAGGTGTAGGGCCAGTCGGCGGGCAGCAGTCGCGCGCGGACCAGCGGTGCGGTAAGGGCGATGAAGCCGGTGGGATAGCAGCCGGGATTGCTGACCTGGCTGGCACCGGCAATCGCCTCGCGCCCGACGATCTCGGGGAAGCCATAGGTCCAGGCGGGATCGACCCGGTGCGCGCTCGACGCGTCGATGATCCGCGCCCTGCTGCCCTCGGCCAGGGCGACTGCTTCGATCGCGGCATCGTCGGGCAGGCACAGCACGGCAAAGTCGGCGGCGTGGAACGCCTCGCGCCGGGCCTCCGTGCTCTTGCGCTGGGTATCGTCGAGGATCAGCAGTTCGAATTCGGCGCGCGGAGCCAGCCGCTCGACGATTTCAAGGCCGGTGGTTCCGGCCGCGCCATCGATGAACACCCGGGTGGTCATGCTTCCAGCGCCTCCAGCGCGACGTAACCAACGAAGCCGTCTTCGCCGACCTGGCCCCAGGCCCAGTTTCCGGCAATGTCGAGCACGTTGAACAGGGTGCCGCCCGCCAGCTGCTCGCGAACTTCGGCATCAGACTTGACCGAGGTCATCAGCGCGGCCCCGGCGGCGACCACGCGGCGCTCCATCGGCGCGGCATAGTGCGGCACGAAGACCTTGCCCGCCAGGCGGACATGCGCCAGATCCCCGCGCACCGGCCAGTGCGGCGCGTCGAGCTTTTCGCTCGGCCCGGCGAGCGAGAGCTGGCCGGTGGGAATGGCAATGGTGGACAAGTCCTGGCCCCCTTCGAAACGGAAGATCGGGCGATTAGCCGCGAGCGCCGCATAGGGCAAGCTATCCATAGCGCGCCTTCAGCAGACCCCAGGCCGCGCGCAGCCCCAGCGCATCGCCGCCCTTGGGCCGGCCTGGCTTGGCGGCGGGGCGCCAGGCGAAGGTGTCGAAGTGCGCCCAGTCGGTCGCTTCGGGCACGAACCGGTCAAGGAACAGCGCCGCGACCGAGGCGCCCGCAAAGCCGTTGGCGGCTGAATTGTTGAGGTCCGCGACGTCGCTTTTCAGGTATTCGCGGTATCCGTCGAACAAAGGCAGGCGCCAGCACCTGTCGTCCGCTGCCGCTCCGGCCTTGAGCAGCTCGTCCGCCGTCGCGTCGCGCCGGGTGAACAGGGCGGGCAGGTCCGGCCCCAGAGCGACGCGGGCCGCGCCGGTCAGGGTGGCGAAGTCGATGATCAGTTCCGCCTGTTCCTCGCCCGCGCGGGTCAGCGCGTCGCCCAGCACCAGCCGTCCTTCGGCATCGGTATTGCCGATCTCGACCGTGATGCCCGCGCGGCTGCGCAGGACGTCGCCGGGGCGGAAGGCATTGCCGGAAATCGCGTTCTCGACCGCCGGGATCAGCAGGTGCAGCCGCACCTTCAGCCCATGCTGCATCACCAGCGAGGCGAGGGCGAGGGCGTGGGCCGCGCCGCCCATGTCCTTCTTCATCAGCAGCATGCCGCTGGCCGGCTTGATGTCCAGACCGCCGGAATCGAAGCATACGCCCTTGCCGACGATCGCCAGTTTCGGATGCTTGGGATCGCCCCAGTGCAGTTCGATCATGCGCGGCGCATGGCTGCGCGCGGCGGCGCGGCCGACGCCGTGGACCATCGGGAATCCGCGCTCCAGCGCGTCGCCGCTGGTCACCTTGAACTCCGCGCCGTGGGCCTTGGCCACGCGGTGCGCTTCGCTTTCCAGCTGGGCGGGGCCCATGTCCTCGGCGGGAGTGTTGACGAGATCGCGGACCAGCGCGGTTGCCGCCGCTTCTGCCAGCGCCGGACCGATCGCCTTGACCTCGCTGGTCAGCAGCACGCGCGGGGCGTCTTCGCCCGGTTCGCTGCGATAGCGGTCAAAGCGGTACTGGCCCGTCACCCACCCGTACAGCGCCGGGCCCGGCTCTCCGCCGGCGCGGCGATAGGTGCCGGGGGGCAGGACCTCGGCCAGCTTGGCCATGCACCAGCTTGACAGGCTGGCGGTGTTGGCCACGCCCGAGGCCACCATCCAGCCGTCGCCATCGGGCAGGATCGCGTGGGAATAGCCCTCTGCCTTGAACTTCTGTGCCTCCAGCGCGGCGCGCTGCGGGGCGGACAGGGTCTTGATGAAGTCCTCCAGCCCGGCCTTGTCGACCAGATGGATGGGGATGGCTTTCTGGCCCTTATCGGGCTGGATCGGGGCGTGCTTGTCGGTCATGGCGCATAGCCTTAACCCCGGGGGCGGACCCGATGCGAGAGGAAAACGCGCGGGCGCGGTGCGGGGGCGATACCCGACCCTCGCATTTTTGCGATGCATTCGCTACATGGGGCGCGATGACTCAATACCAGGTAGTAGACGATAGCGAGACCGTCCTGCGCGACGGCACCATCAAGCTGCACGGCGCCGCGGCGTTCGAAGGCATGCGCAAGGCGGGGCGGTTGGCGGCCGAGATCCTCGATGCGCTGGCGCCCTTCGTCCAGCCGGGGGTGACGACCGGGCAGATCGACGACCTGGTCCGGCAGATGACGCTGGATGGCGGCGCGGTGCCGGCGACGCTGGGTTACCGGGGCTATGCCCATTCGTGCTGCACCTCGATCAACAACGTGATCTGCCACGGCATTCCGGGCGACAAGGTGCTGCGCGATGGCGACATCGTGAACATCGACGTGACCCCGCTGCTCAATGGCTGGCACGGCGATTCGAGCCGGATGTATTTGGTCGGCGACGTGCCCCTGAAGGCTCGCCGTCTGGTCGAGGTGACCTATGAGTGCCTGATGATCGGCATTGCCGAAGCGAAGCCCGGCGCGCGGCTGGGCAATATCGGCGCGGCGATTCAGCAGCACGCCGAACGTCACCGCTATGGCGTGGTGCGCGAATTCTGCGGGCATGGGCTGGGCCGACTGTTCCACGATGCGCCCGAAGTGATCCACGCCGCGCGTGCGGGCACCGGGCCGGAGCTGCGGCCGGGAATGTTCTTCACGATCGAGCCGATGATCAACCTCGGCAAGCCGGGCGTGAAAATGCTCGACGATGGCTGGACGGCGGTGACGCGCGACCGTTCGCTTTCCGCGCAGTTCGAGCATTCGATCGGGATCACCGAGACCGGGTGCGAGATCTTCACGATCAGCCCCAAGGGCCTGCACAAGCCGCCTTATTGAGGAGCTTTCAGCCCCTGGCAGCGCGGATTGCCGCGCCGCCCGCGAAGGGGGCGATGGCCAGCAGCACCAGACTGACCGCGCCCGTCAGCGCCAGGCCGCTTTCGCCGCCGATGGCAAGGCTCCCCGCGCCGAATACCAGCAGCGGCACGGCGAGCGGGATCACCAGCAGGCCGCCCAGCGCCGCACCGCCGCGCAGGCCGGCGGTCAGCGCGGCGACCGTCACGCCCAGCGCGGCAAGGCCCGGGGTTCCCGCCAGCAGCCCCAGTTCGACGATGGCGAGCTTGCCCCCGTCGATGCCGACCAGCACCGAGGCGGGCAGCGCGGCCAGCATCAGCGGCGGGCCGAAGCTGAGCCAGTGGGCCAGCACCCGTATCGCGACCAGCGCTTCCTCGGAAATGCCCCGCAGCGCCCACTGGTCGAAGAAGCCGAGTTCGAGATCCGGCTCGATCAGCCGGTCGAGCGGCAGGATCGCGGCGAGCAGCGCCGCCACCCAGATCACCCCGCCGCCGGTCCGCGCCAGCAAGGGCGCATCCGGACCGACCGCAAAGGGATAGAGCATCGCGACGGCCAGGAAGAACAGCACCGGCAGCATGGCCCCGCCGCGCCGTCCGCCGAACATCAGCAGCCGAAGATCGCGGGCGAGGAGGGGCAGGAAGGTACCGCTCATGCCGCGAAATCCCTGAGTTCCATGCGGGCGAGACCCGGCACCGCAATCGGCTGGTGCGAGGCGATCACCGCGATGCCGCCCTCCGCGCAGTGTTCCGCCACCAGCCCTTCGACCAATGCCACCCCGCGCGTGTCGAGGCCGTTGAGCGGCTCGTCCAGCAGCCACAGTGGGGCCTGCTGGCCAATCAGCCGGGCAAGCGCGGCGCGCTTTTTCTGGCCAGTGGAAAGATAGCGCACGGGCACATCCTCAAGGCCGGCGAGGCCAAGATCGGCGGCGCGGTTGTCGTGCGGGCCGTCGAGCCGTTGCCAGAAGCCCAGCGCCTCGCCCAGCGGCAGGTGCGGATCGAGCGCCGGGCGCTCATCCAGCAGGCCGATCGTGCATTCCCGCTCCACCGTCCCCGCAAAGGGGACAAGCAGTCCCGCAAGGATCCGCATCAGGCTGGATTTGCCGATCCCGTTGGCGCCTGCCAGTTGCAGCGCCTCGCCCGCGCCGAGGCTGAAGGACAGGCCGCGCAGCAGCAGCCGGTCGCCGCGCCGGCAGGCGATGTCACGGGCGGCGAGGCGGCGCGCTTGCATGGATCGGCGCGATAGGGGAAAGCTGGCGCGCTGCCAAGGAGAGCCGCGATGCCGATTGCCCGACTGACCGATGCCGAAGTTGCCAAGCTGCTGGAAGACCTGCCCGGCTGGGCCCTGCGCGAGGATGGCCTGGCCATTGAATGCGGGTTCGAGTTTGACGACTTCACCCAGGCTTTCTCGTTCATGACCCGCGTGGCGCTCTATGCCGAAAAGGCCGACCATCACCCCGAATGGTCCAACGTCTACAACCGCGTCGGGATTACGCTGACCACTCACGATGCGGGCGGGATCAGCCAGCGCGACGCCGACATGGCTCATGCGATCGAGGCCATGCTGTGAAGCGGCTGGCGGCCGGTCTGGCCCTGTTCGCCGCCGTCCCCGCCGCCGCGCAGGACACGTCCCCGCCCCAGCCGTGGGAAGGCGTATGGCAGGGCACGCTTGGCACCTATCCGGTGCGGCTGTGCCTGTCGCAGCGCTCGGAAACGTGGAGCGTCGGGGCCTATTACTATCTCAGCCAATTGAAGACGATCGGGCTCGACCGGCAGGACGACGGGACGTGGGTGGAGAAGGCGGGCGGTTCGGACGCCGTCACCGGGCGCTGGACGCTGCGCCCATCCGGCAATGCCCTCTCCGGTGAGTGGAAGCAGGGCGCCAAGTCCCTGCCGCTGGCGCTGACCCGCGTGGCGGCGGACCTGTCGGACGGCGCTTGCGCCGCGCGCGAGTTCCTTGAACCCCGCATCCAGCCGGTCAAATTGCGCGAGACGCCCAAGGCGCTGGGCAAGTTCGCCTATCGCGAACTCGCGTGGGACGTGGGCAAGGGGTTTCCGGAAGTCTCCCTGACCAGCCTTGCCTATGCCCCGGTCCAGCCCGGCGACAAGGCGATCAATGCCGCGCTGGGGCTCGATCCCGCCAAGCGCGAGGGCGAGGCGGATTACGTGTCGTGCTATCAGGGTTCGCTCGGCAGCCTCGGGACCGACGGCGATTTCAGCTTCGGCTATGCGCCTCGCGCCGCGACCTCGTCCTTCCTGACGGTCACGGCCAATGCCGGCGGCTTCTGCGGCGGGGCGCATCCCTATGCGGACTACTGGTGGCTGACCTTCGATCGCCAGACGGGCAAGAGGGTCGATCTTGGCACCTGGCTGACCCCCGCCGCCGTCCCGCGCAGCGACTGGTTCGAGGATTCGGCGCTGCGTCCCCTTTCTCCGGCCTTCAAGCGGATCGTCCTGCGGCGGCTGAAGTTCGCGGACAGCGAATGCCGCGCAGTGGTGAGCGAGGCGGAATACTGGAACATCGGGCTGGACCGTACCGGCCTGGTCTTCTCGCCTTCGCTCCCGCACGTCGCGATGGCCTGCGGTGACGACGCGGCGGTTCCGTTCGCCGAGCTTGGTCCGTGGCTGAGCGCGGCGGGCAAGGCGGGGGTGGCGCGGCAGAAGGGCGGCTAGAGACCGTCCCTCTCCGTTCGTTCCGACGCCGGGATCAGCCCCCCAGCGGCCTCAGGCTCGAACGCGTCATCCTGCGCAGGCGGCCCGGCATCCAGCGGCTGGCGAAGGCGAGGCGGTGGGCGGTCTTGCCGACCCGGGTGTGGAGATCGCCGCCATGGACGGCCTTCCATGCCGCATCTGCGACTTCGCTGACCGGCGTGATCTCCAGCCCCGCTTCCCGCACCCGCTCGCGGATTTCGCCGTTGGTGGCGCGGTTGGGGGCGTGGGCCAGCAGCGGGGTATCGATGAAGCCGGGCATCAGGCTGGCCACCTTGATCCCGTCGGGCGCCCATTCGGCATCGAGCGATTCGGTGATTGCCCGCACCCCGAACTTGGTGGCGGAATAGACCACCGCCCCCGGTGTGCCATAGATCCCCGCCGCGCTGGCCGTGTTGAGCAGGCACGATCCCGGCGCGCTCGCCTTCAGCCACGGGTAGGCTGCCTGCGCGCCGAACAGCACGCCCTTGAGATTGATGTCGAGGCAGCGCTCGATTTCGTCCGACCCGGTTTCGACCAGTTGGCCGCCCAGCGGAATGCCCGCGTTGTTGAACACCACGTCGATCCGCCCGCCCGCCGCTTTCGCAAAGTCCGCCAGCGCCGCGTCCCACGCCTCGCGATCCCGCACGTCGAGCTTGTGGAGCGAACTCTTGCCCGCCGGCAGCAGCGCGGCTGTTTCGCGCATCCCCGCCTCGTTAACGTCCGCCAGCCCGACGAACCAGCCCTCCGCGCCGAACTTGACCGCAGCCGCCCGGCCGATCCCCGAAGCGCCGCCGGTGATGAAGATGGTCTTGCTTGCAGCCATGTCAGTATCCTCCCCCAAATCCCTTAGCCGTTCGTGTCGAGCCAAGTCGAGACACGTTGACGCGGGCGTGTCTCGACTTGGCTCGACACGAACGGAGGTTGGGTTTTCCGGTCAGAGCGCCGGGTTGTTATAGCAATGCCAGGTGAAGATCGCGGTGGCTCCCCGGTGCGGTCGCCAGCTTTCTGCCAGCTCGCGGGTCTGCTTCTCGCTGGGGCGAGCATCCAAGCCCAGCAGCTTGGCGAGGCCCGCCTGTACGGCGAGGTCGCCCGCAGGCCAGATGTCTGCCCGCCCTTCCGCGAACAGCAGGTAGATTTCCGCCGACCAGCGACCGATGCCCTTGATCTGCGTCAGCACGGCAATCGCCGCTTCGTCGTCCGCAGGTAGCGAATCGAAGTCGATCCCGCCGCTCACCACCAGTTCGCACAGGGACCGCATGTAGCCCTGCTTCTGGCGCGAGAGGCCGCAGGCGCGCAGGGTATCGAAGTCCGCTTCCAGCACTTTCTCCGGGGGCAGGTCGGGGCCAAGGTAATCCTCGAACTTGTGCCACATCGATGCGGCGGCGGCCACGCTGACCTGCTGGCCGACGATGGTGCGCATCATGGTGGAATAGCCGGTCGGGCGGATGCGCGGTTCGGGGTATCCGGCCCGCTCCAGCGCGCGGGCAATGCCGGGTTCCAGTACCGCTACGGCATCGAGGCCGGCCTTGATCTGCTCCGCGCTCAGTCCCACCCGCTTGCCTCCCCTTGCCAAAGGTAAGTGGAGTGGGTAGCAGCCGCGCCAAAGCGCGGATAGGCCGCGCGGCAAAGGGATGCCCAAAAATGCCGAAGCTGGTTATCGTCAATCGTGCGGGTGAAGAAAAGGAAGTCGAGGCTCAGGCCGGACTTTCGCTGATGGAAGCGATCCGTGACAACGGCTTTGACGAGATGCTGGCCCTGTGCGGCGGCTGCTGCAGCTGCGCCACCTGCCACGTCCACATCGACGGCGCCTTCGCCGACAAGGTTCCGGCGATGAGCGAGGATGAGAACGACCTGCTCGACAGCACCGACCACCGCGACGCCAATTCGCGCCTGTCGTGCCAGATCCCGCTGACCGACGCGCTCGACGGGATGCGCGTGACCCTGGCCGAAGCGGACTGAGCGGAACTTCAGGGGGCGAAAGCGCAAATCATTTGCACCGCCGCTCCCCTGATCCTACCTCTGGCGCCATGACGGCCCCGGTAAGCAGCAACAGCCTCGATCTCATCGGCAACACCCCGCTCGTGCTCCTTGAAGGGCCGAGCGAGGCCGCCGGGTGCGAAATCTGGGGCAAATGTGAATTCGCCAACCCCGGCGCCTCGGTCAAGGACCGGGCGGCGCTGTGGATCGTTCGCGACGCGGAAGCGCGCGGCACGCTGAAGCCCGGCGGGACGATCGTCGAGGGCACTGCGGGCAATACCGGCATCGGCCTGGCGCTGGTCGCTAACGCGCTGGGCTATCGCACGATCATCGTCATGCCCGAAACCCAATCGCGCGAGAAGATGGACACGCTGCGCGCGCTGGGGGCGGAACTGGTGCTGGTTCCCGCTGCGCCGTTCTCCAATCCGGGGCACTTCGTGCACACCTCGCGCCGCCTGGCGGAAGAGACCGAGGGCGCGATCTGGGCCAACCAGTTCGACAACATCGCCAACCGCAAGGCGCATATCGAATCGACCGCGCCGGAAATCTGGGAACAGCTGGGCGGACGGGTCGACGGTTTCACCTGCGCGGCGGGGACCGGCGGGACGATCGCCGGGGTCGGCATGGGCCTCAAGGCGTTCGACGAGAACATCCGCATCGCGCTGACCGATCCGCACGGCGCGGCGCTGTACAACTATTACGCCCACGGCGAGCTGAAGGCCGAAGGCTCTTCGGTCGCCGAAGGGATCGGGCAGGGGCGGATCACCGCCAACCTCGAAGGCGCGCCGGTCGACACGCAGTTCCGCATTTCGGACGAGGAAGGGCTGGACTGGGTCGCCCGCCTGCTGCGCGAGGAAGGGCTGTGCCTGGGGCTGTCGTCGGGCATCAACGTCGCGGGCGCGGTGGCGCTGGGGCGGCAGCTGGTGGCCGAGGGGCGTGAGGATGCGCGCGTGGCGACGATCCTGTGCGACACCGGCTTCCGCTATCTCTCCTCGCTCTACAATGCCGAATGGCTGCGGGCGAAGGAATTGCCGGTATTCCCCTGGCTGGCGTGATCGGCTAGAAGGCCGGCGATGGCAAGCAAACCGCCGCAATCGTCCCGCGTGGTCGATACTCCGCAGTTCTTCGTGCCGCCTTCGGTGCGCGAGCTTCGCGCCCAGGCTGTCCAGCGACTGCAGGCTGGGCTATTCGGCCTTGCGGCGATCGTGCTGATCGTGGGCCTTGCCAACATCATCAATGACCGTGCGCGGCTGGCCGACGCGGAGGCAGGCAAGCCTGCCGCCGCCGTCACCAAGGATGGGGCGGCACAGAACGATCCGCTTGCCGAGATCGGGATAGTCCCCGCGACCAGGCCCGACGCGGCCGCCTCGTCGACCAGTTCCGCCTCGCCGCGTGGCCGCTAGGCGGCGGCTGCCGTCCCTTGCGTTGTTGCTTGGGGCGCTGCTGCTGGCTGCGGCGCTTGGGCTGGGCGCATGGCTTGGATCTGGCCGCGCGCCCGCACAGGGCGAGGCGCCGGTCGGCCTGTTCACCACCCTGCCGATCCTGTGGAACGAGGCGGATGACGTCGCCGGCCTGCTGAACGACACCGCACCGCCCCACTGGGCGCGGGCCGTGCTGGCGCGGCGGGGGCCGATCGCCGCGCTCGATACGCTGGCAGGACCTGAAGGCTACGGCCCGCTGGAGCGCCTGCGGCATCTGGTGATCGCCCAGCCGCGCCCGCTGAGCCCCGGCGAAAACGTCGCGCTCGATACATGGGTGCGGGGCGGGGGGCACCTGCTGCTGATCGCCGATCCGGCGCTGACCGAGCAATCGCGCTTTGCCCTGGGCGATCCGCGCCGACCGCAAGGGCTGGTGCTGCTCTCCCCGATCCTGCGCCGCTGGGGGCTGGAGCTGCAATTCGACGATGTCCAGCCGCCCGGCGAGCGCGAGGTGCGGGCCGGCGGCCTGGTCCTGCCGGTCAATCTGCCCGGGCGCTTCGCGATTGCCGGGGCGGGGAACTGCCGCTTGTGGGGCGAGGGCCTGGCGGTGACCTGCGCCGTTGGCCAGGGCCGGGTGGTGGCGCTGGCAGATGCGGCCGTGCTGGAGCGTTCGGACGCGGACGGGAATCGGGCCACGGCGCTTTCCGGGCTGCTCGACCTGGCCTTCGCGGCGCGCTGATCGCGGACATTCCGGGAAATTGCGGGACAGGCGCGCGGCCCTTGCGGAGTCGTGCGGTAAACCCCTGATTCTTCGTTGGAACAAAAGCAAAACCCGGGGTTTCCAAAGGTGAACAGCTTCTGAATCAAAGCTATATTACTCAATTGTTTACCGTCTGCTCCCGTGAAATCCCGCAATTTTCCCTTCCATCCCCGCTGAAGCAGCGGTAAGGAGTCGTTTCATCGACATCGAATGTCACCACCGCACCCATTCCGGGTGATCCGGCCGCGAGTTTACGCGTGGCCGGAAGGGGGGAGGCTTTTGCGGCCGGGGGCTATCCCGGAGGGTAATGGGGCAGCAGCGTGGACCAGGCGAGGCCGGTCAGTTACAGCGGTCAGGGGTTCTCGCTACTTGGCGAGAAGGGCCGCTTCGTGCTGCCTCCCGAATTCCGCAAGGCCGTTCGCGAATCCGGCCAGGGCGAGCGGATTCTGTGCCTTACCCGCCATTCAAAGTGGAAGTGCCTGATCGGCTTTGGCCTGGGGCGTGTCGCGCAGTTCGAAGCGGAACTGGACCGGGAAGAGCGCATCGCGCTGGAGCGCGGGCAGGACTTCGACCGCGAGATGCGCGCAGCGCAGCTTTACGGCTTCACCCAGGTGCCGTTTGACGACAGCGGTCGTTTCGTCCTGCCGGAACGCTATTTCCGCCTCGGCGGGCTGACTGACGCGGTTTACTTCCAGGGCGGCGGCCTGCAGTTCACTCTGTGGAGCCCGGAAGAACTGGCGAAGATGAGCGACGGCTGGCTCGACGCGCAGGAGGCCTGCCTCGATCTGGCGGCGCGCGCCCGTGCCGGGAAGAACGGCAAATGAGCGCCCCGCACATCCCCGTCCTGCTCGATGAAGTGATCGCCGCGCTGGCGCCCGCCCCGGGGGCGGTGATTGTCGATGCGACCTTCGGGGCGGGCGGCTACACCCGCCGGATCCTCGATGCCGGGGCGACCGTCCACGCCTTCGACCGCGATCCCGACGCGATCGCCGCTGGCCGGGCCTGGCCGGAAACGCGCGAGAACCCGCCGCGCCTGGTGCTCCACCCGCGCCGCTTCTCCGAAATGGTTGCCAGCCTGGCCGAAGCCGGCGTGGCGCGGGTCGACGGGGTGGTGATGGACATCGGCGTCTCCTCGATGCAGCTCGACCAGCCGCAGCGCGGATTTGCCTTCGCTTCCGATGGACCGCTCGACATGCGCATGGGGCAGAGCGGGCCTTCGGCCGCCGACTTCCTCAACACCGCGCCCGAAGGCGAGATTGCCGACGTGCTCTACCGCTTCGGGGAAGAGCGCCAGTCGCGCCGGGTCGCCCGGGCGATCGTCGCCGCGCGCCCGCTGGAGACGACCGGCGAGCTGGCCGCTGTCGTCCGCAAGGCGCTGGGCCACCGGCCCGGCGCGCCCAAGGATCCGGCAACCCGCAGCTTCCAGGCGGTCCGCATCCACGTGAACGCCGAACTGGACGAGCTGGAAAGCGGGCTTGCCGCCGCCGAAGCGCTGCTGGTCCCCGGCGGACGGCTGGCCGTGGTCAGCTTTCACAGCCTGGAAGACCGGATCGCCAAGCAGTTCCTGCGCGAGGCCGCGGGCGCCATGGGGCAGGGCTCGCGCCATCTGCCCGCCGCCGCGCCGCGCTTTGCGCCGACCTTTGCCGAGGTCGCCAAGGCCGTCCGGGCCGGCGAGGCCGAGCTTGCGCGCAACCCGCGCGCCCGCTCCGCCACGCTGCGGTCCGCCCGGCGCACCGATGCCCCGGCGCGCGAAAGGAAGGCGGCATGACCCGTGACCGGCTCCATTCCATCGGCTGGGCGGCCGTCCTGCTCGTCTGCCTTGCCGTGACCCTGGCCCTGACCTTCAGGGTCAATGCGGTCAAAAGCCAGGTGCGGCTGACCGAGCGCAAGATCGTTGCGGTGCGGCAGGACAAGCTGCTGCTCGAGACGGAGTTCGAGACGCGCGCCAACCAGCAGCAGCTGCGCAGTCTCAACGATGTCGAGTTCGGCTACCAGGCCCCGACGGCGGAGCAATACCTTGCGGGCGAGCGCCAGCTGGCCATGCTGGGCAAGCCGCGCGCGCCCGATGCCCCCAGCCCGATCCGCGTTGCCAGCGCCGACGATCTGGGTGACGATGTCAGCGGGTTCCCGGCGATGGTTTCGCCGCTGACCGGCAAGGCCATGGCCGCCGAGGCACCGCGCGGCGAAGCCCGCAAGCCGGTTACCGCCGCCACGCTGGCCCGGCGGCTGGGCGAAGTCGAGCAGCTGGAGGACCGCCGCCCGTGAACGCGCCATCCGTCGCGATCTCTGTTTCCACCGCGATCTCCTCGGGCCGGGGCGAATTGGTCAACGTCCGCCAGCGTTCGCTGCTGATGGCGAAGTGGCGGGTGCTGTGGGTGGTCGCGGGGTTCCTGCTGATTGCCGTTACCGCCATCCTGCGCCTGGCCTTCCTTGGCCTGTTCGCCAATGCGCCGACCCAGCAGGACATGGCCAGCGCCCTGCTGCCGCCGCGCGGCGACATCGTCGACCGCAATGGCGTGCCGCTGGCCCGCGCGTTCCCCGCCTATTCGCTGTGGTACAACCCGGCGGCGCTGGGCGAAGGCGGGCCGCCGCTGGTGCGCAAGCCTGCCGAAGTGGCCGCGGCCCTGGCGGCCGTGTTCCCGGATCTTGACGCGCAGGCCCTTGCCCGCCGGCTGGCGGAGGGCCGCCCGGGCTACCTGCGCCGCCGGATTCTGCCCGAAGATGCCAACCGCATCCACCAGCTGGGCGAGCCCGCGCTGGAGTTCCCGCGCGAGACCGAGCGGTTCTATCCGCAGGGATCGATGGCGGCCCACGTGCTGGGGTTCGTCGGGGCCGACGGGCATGGCCATATCGGGATGGAGCAGGTCTATGACCAGCGCCTGACCGATCCGGTGCAGCGCGGCGCGCCCGCCATGCTGTCGATCGATGCCCGCGTCCAGGGCGCGCTCGAGGACGAACTGATGAAGGGCATGCTGGAAAGCAATGCCATCGGCGCGGCGGGGATCATCCTTGATGTCGATACCGGCGAAGTGCTGGCGCTGGCCTCGCTCCCGGCCTTCAATCCCAACCTGATCGACCGCGCGGGCGAAGGGCACATCTTCAACCGCGTGACCAACCAGGTCTACGAACTGGGATCGACCTTCAAGCCGATCAGCATTGCCGCCGCGATCGACGCGGGCGTGGTGACCGACATGTCGCGCCGCTACCAGTCGAACCGGCCGCTGCAGATCGGGGGCTTCTCGATCCGCGACAGCCACTCGTTCGGAGCATCGCTCAACATTCCGGAGGCACTGGTCCACTCGTCCAATATCGTGACCGCGCAGGTTGCCGACGAGCTGGGCGGTCAGCGCCTCAACGCCACCATGCGCGCGCTGGGCATGGACCAGCGTCCGCAGATCGAGCTGCCCGCGCGCGGCATGCCGCTGTGGCCCAAGGGCAACTGGTCGCGCATCACCACCATGACCGTATCCTTCGGCCACGGCATCGCCGTTACCCCGCTGCACCTTGCCAGCGCCTATGCGGCGCTGGTCAATGGCGGCATCTGGCGCCCGGCCACCCTGCAGAAGGTGGCGCCCGGTCAGGCCGTGCCCGGCCGCCGGGTGTTCAAGGCCAGCACCAGCGCGCGGATGCGCCAGTTGCTGCGGATGATCGTCGACGTGGGCACCGGTCGCAATGCCGATGCGCCCGGCTTCCGTGTCGGCGGCAAGACCGGCTCGGCCGAAAAGCCGGGGGTGGGCGGCTATCGCCGCAGCTCGCTGGTGGCGACCTTCGCCGCAGCCTTCCCGATGGACCGCCCGCGCTATGTCGTGATCGCCATGCTGGACGAGCCGCAGGGCACTGCCGCCACGTCGGGCCAGCGCACCGCTGCCTGGAACACCGCGCCGGTGGTCGGCCGGGTCGTCCCGCGCATCGGCCCCCTGCTGGGGATCATGCCCGACGCCAACCACGACGTCGATATCTCCGACATTGCCCCGCTGGTTGCGCGCGGGGACGGCGAATGAAGCTGCGGGCGCTGGCCGGGCGCATCGGCGTTCAGCTGCCCGAGAATGCCGACCGTGCAGTAACCGGCTTCGCCATCGATCATCGCAAGGTCGCCCCCGGCACCGTGTTCGGCGCCTTTCCGGGCGCGCGGGTCAACGGCGAGGATTTCATTCCCGCCGCGATCGCCGCCGGGGCCGTGGCCGTGGTCGCGCGGCCCGGGGCCCGGGTCGAAGGCGCGGTGCACATCGCCGATGCCGAGCCGCGCCGCGCCTTCGCGCGGCTCGCTGCGGGCTTCTATGTCCCCGTGCCCGAAACCGTCGTCGCTGTGACCGGGACCAACGGCAAGACCTCTACGGTCGAGCTGGTCCGCCAGCTCTGGCGGATGGCCGGGCACCACGCCGCCTCGATCGGCACGCTGGGCGTGACCACTGCGGACGAGAGCGTTTCGACCGGGTTGACCACGCCCGATGTCGTCACCTTCTTCGCCAACATGACCGGCCTGGCGCGCGAAGGCGTGACCCATGTTGCCTATGAGGCGTCCAGCCACGGCCTCTCGCAGTTCCGCAACGAAGGGCTGCGGGTGCGGGCCGGAGCCTTTACCAACCTCAGCCGCGACCATCTCGATTACCACCCGACGATGGAGGACTATTTCGCCGCCAAGATGCGGCTGTTCGACGAGGTCGTCGAACCCTGCGGCGAGGCGGTGATCTGGGCGGACGACGAATGGTCCGCGCGCGCCATGGCCCATGCCGAGCGGCGCGGGCTGGGGCTGCTGACCGTGGGCACGCGCGGCAATGGCATCCGGCTGATCGCGCGCCGACCGACTACCCTTGGCCAGGTGCTGGAGATTGAGTACCAGGGCGAGGGCCGGCGGATCGAGCTGCCGCTGATCGGCGCCTACCAGGCCGCCAACGCACTGGTCGCGGCGGGGCTGGTGATCGCCAGCGGCGGGGATTCGGCGCAGACCTTCGATGCCATGGCCCGGCTCCAGCCGGTGCGCGGACGGCTGGAACGCGCGGCGATTTCGCGCGCCGGCGCGCCCATCTACGTTGATTACGCGCACACGCCCGATGCGCTCGAGGCCGCCATTGCGGCGCTGCGTCCGCATTGCGTGGGGCGGCTGATCGTGGTGTTTGGCGCGGGCGGCGACCGGGATGCCGGCAAGCGTCCGCAGATGGGCGCGGTGGTGGCGGCGCAGGCCGAGCTCGGGATCGTCACCGACGACAATCCCCGCGGCGAGGAGCCCGCCGCGATCCGCGCCGCCGTGCTGGCGGGCGGAGCGGGGGCCCTGCGCGAGGTTGCGGATCGGCGCGAGGCTATCGCGGCGGCGATCGCCGAAGCCAAATCTGGGGATATCGTGCTTGTCGCCGGCAAGGGGCACGAGCAGGGGCAGTATGTCGGTGCGGGCGAAAGCCTGCGGGTGCTGCCGTTCGATGATGTTACTGTTGCCAGGGAGTGTGCCTGATGAATGCCCTAGCCCGGATCCTCGAATGGCCCAGCGAAGCCGAGGACGCACTTGGCCTGGCGTTGTGGGACGCGGCCAGCCTGGCCCGGGCGATGGGTGGAACGGCGCACGGCGAATTCCAGTGCTCGGGCGTGGAGATCGACAGCCGCGACGTGGTGCCGGGCGACCTGTTCTTCGCGCTGAAGGGCGAGGCGATGGACGGCCACCGCTTCGTGTCCGCCGCATTCCAGAAGGGTGCTGCGGCCGTGGTCGTGGACCGTGCGGTGGAGGGGCCGCACATCCTCGTTTCCGACACCTCAAGGGCGCTTGAGCTTCTTGCCGCAGCTGCGCGCGCGCGGGTCGATGCCCGGGTCATCGGCGTGACGGGATCGGTCGGCAAGACCGGGGTCAAGGAAGCCATCTTCGCCGCGCTCGACCGCGCCAGCCGGGGCAGGGCGCACCGTTCGGTCAAGAGCTACAACAACCATGTCGGCGTGCCGCTCAGCCTCGCGCGGATGCCCGCGCGCAGCCGCTTCGGCATTTTCGAGATGGGCATGAACCACGCGGGCGAGATTGCGGCCCTGACCCGCCAGGTCCGCCCGCACGTGGCGGTCATCACCACCATCGCCCCCGCCCACATCGAGAACCTGGGCAGCGAGAAAGCCATCGCCGACGCCAAGGCCGAGATTTTCGGCGGGCTGGAAGCTGGCGGCACGGCGGTAATCCCCGCCGACAGCCCGCATTATGAGCGACTGCGCGCGGCGGCACTTGCACTTGGCGCGAAGGTCGTCTCGTTCGGCAAGGCCGCTCATGCTGATGTGCGCCTGCTCGATGCCGTTTCCGCCCCCGGCGGCGGATCGCTGGTGACTGCCGACCTTGGCGATCGGCGCGTGTGCTACACCGTCGCCGCACCGGGCGAGCACTGGGTGGCCAATTCGCTGTGCGTGATGGCCGCAGTGCGCGCCGCCGGCGGCGATCTGGGCGCGGCCGGCCTGGCGCTGGCGGAACTGGCAGGGCTCAAGGGGCGCGGGGCACGCTTTGCCTGCAAGACCCAGGGCGGCGGCATCGCCATGGTGATCGACGAAAGCTATAACGCCAATCCCGCCTCGATGCGCGCAACCCTGACCCAATTGGGCAAGACCCCGGCGAACCGGCGGATCGTCGTGCTGGGGGCGATGAAGGAACTGGGCGAGCATGGCCCGGCCTATCACGCAGCGCTGGTCGAACCGCTTGCCGCCGCCCAGGCGGACTACGCGATCCTGGTTGGCGACGAGATGCAGCCCCTGGCCGACGAACTGGGGAAAGGGGCTGCCTCCGCGCTTGGCAAGGCGCTGCCCTTCGCGCATTGCGCTAATGCCCAAGAAGCGCTGGCCGTCCTTGAGGCATTCGGCGTGGAAGGCGGCGACGCGATCCTCGTCAAAGGGTCGAACTCCGTCGGGCTGGGGGCCCTGGTCTCCGCGCTCGAACAGAACAAGGAATAAGGTCAGGCATGCTGTACCTGATCGCGCAGTATCTGCAATTCGAGGGGCTCGCGAACCTCATTCGCTACCAGAGCTTCCGCGCGGGCGCCGCGCTGATGACCGCGCTGATCATCGGCCTGGTGATCGGCCCGCGCTTCATCAACATGCTGCGCCTGCGCCAGGGCAAGGGCCAGCCGATTCGCGAGGACGGCCCGCAAACCCATTTCGCCAAGCGCGGCACGCCGACCATGGGCGGGCTGATGATCCTGATCGCGCTCGTGATCTCGATGCTGCTGTGGATGGACCTGTCCAGTCCGCTGGTTTGGGCCTGCCTGGCAGTGACCGGCGGATTCGGGCTGATCGGGTTCCTTGACGATTACGACAAGGTCAAGAAGCGCAGCACTGCCGGGGTTTCCGGGCGGGTGCGGCTGCTGATGGAATTCGCCGTGGCGGGGGTCGCCGCGTGGATCATCGTCGGGCAGGTCGGCTCGACCGATGTCTACGTGCCGTTCTTCAGCGACCGGGTGATCCCGCTGGGGCCATTCTATTACCTGTTCGCCGCTCTGGTCATGGTTGGCGCGGGCAATGCCGTGAACCTCACCGACGGGCTGGACGGCCTCGCGACCATGCCGGTGGTGATCGCGGCGGGGACATTCGCGATCATCGCCTATCTGGCGGGCCGCGCCGACTTTTCCGCCTATCTCGGCATTCCGCACGTGCCGCGCGCGGGTGAACTGGCGATCCTGTGCGCGGGGATCATGGGCGCCTGCCTCGCCTTCCTGTGGTTCAACGCGCCGCCTGCCGCCGTGTTCATGGGCGATACGGGCAGCCTTGCCCTGGGCGGAGCGCTGGGCGCGATCGCCGTCGCCGCGCATCACGAGATCGTGCTGGCGATCGTCGGCGGGCTGTTCGTGGCCGAGGCGCTGTCGGTGATCATCCAGGTCGCGGTCTACAAGCGCACGGGCAAACGGGTGTTCAAGATGGCCCCGATCCACCACCATTTCGAACAGCTCGGCTGGAAGGAATCGACCGTGGTCGTGCGCTTCTGGATCGTGGCGATCATCCTGGCGATGATCGGCCTGTCGACGCTGAAGCTGCGATGATCACTACCCCCGCCTTTGCCGGAAAGCGCTTTGCGGTCCTCGGTCTCGCCCGTTCGGGGCTGACCGCGGTCGAAAGCCTGCTGGCGGGCGGGGCGCAGGTCACTGCCTGGGACAACCGCGAGGAGCCGCGCCGCGCGCTCGAAGGCAGGGTGGATCTGGCCGATCCGCTGGCGATCGACCTGGCGGGCTTTGCGGGCGTCGTCGTCTCCCCGGGCGTGCCGCTCAATACCCATCCGATTGCCGCTCACGCCGCTGCGGCGGGGGTGCCGGTGATCGGCGACATCGAACTGTTCGCCCAGGCGAGAGCGCACCTGCCCGCGCACCGGGTGGTGGGCATCACCGGGACCAACGGCAAGTCGACCACCACCGCGCTGGTCCACCACCTGCTGCAATCCGCCGCGCTGCCGGTGCGGATGGGCGGCAATATCGGCCTGCCGATCCTGGGGCAGAACCCGCTCGATCCCGGCGGAGTCTATGTCCTGGAGCTGTCCAGCTACCAGATCGACCTGACCCACAGCCTTGAGTGCGAGGTTGCGGTGCTGCTCAACATCACCCCCGACCACCTCGACCGCTATGACGGGTTCGAGGGTTACTGCGCATCCAAGGCGCGGCTGTTCGCGATGCAGCGCGCCGATCAGGTCGCCGTGTTCGGCACGGGCGAGCCGGAGACGGTCGCCATTGCGGAGCGCGAGCGGGCGCGCCGGGCGGAAGGCAAGGCGCTCAGCGTCGATGGCGCCGATCTCGCCGCGCTCCAGCCGGGCTGGCCCTCGCTGCAGGGGCCGCACAACCTCCAGAACGCGGCTGTCGCGGTGGCCGTTGCCGAGGCATTGGGGCTGACCCGCGCCCAGTGGGCACCCGCCATGGCAACCTTCCGCGGCCTGCCCCACCGGATGGAGCGCGTGGCCGAGGCGAACGGCGTGCTGTTCATAAACGACAGCAAGGCGACCAATCCGGCCTCCACCGCGCCCGCGCTGGCCGCCTTTCCCCCCGCGCCGGAGCGGCGGATCCACTGGATCCTTGGCGGCCTGCCCAAGGGCGATGATCTGGATGAATGCGCGCCCTCGTTCGGCAATGTCGCGCGCGCCTATGTCATCGGCGAGGCCGGCCCGCGCTTTGCCGAACTGCTGGGGCCGTACATGCCCGTCGTGCGCAGCGAGATGCTGTGCGAAGCCGTGCGCGATGCGATTGCGGCGGCCCGGCCCGGCGACGTGGTGCTGCTGTCACCGGCCTGCGCCAGCTTCGACCAGTTCCGGGACTACGAGGCGCGGGGCGACAGCTTCCGCCAGATCGTTCAGGCCCTGCTGGAAGGCGATCCGGCGGGCGGCGGAGGTCCGTGCTGATGGCCACCGTTCCGCCCTTCGTGCCCCATTCCGGCCAGACCGCCGCCGCTTCCGGCCCGCGCTACAAGCGCACCCGGCGCGGCGACTTTGCGATCTGGTGGCGCGAGATCGACCGGGTGCTGCTGGGGCTGGTGCTGACGCTGATGGCGATTGGCACCCTGGCCGTGGCCGCGGCCTCACCCGCCAGTGCGCGGCGCCTTTCGACCTCGGCCGTGCGGCTGGATGACCTGCACTTCTTCTATATCCACCTGCGCTGGCAGTTCCTGGGGCTGGTCGCGCTGATCGGTGCCTCCATGCTGCCGCGCGATCTGGCGCGGCGGCTGGGGATCGTGCTGGGCTTTGCCATGCTGGTCGGGCTGATGCTGGTCCCGGTGGTCGGCACCACGGTCAACGGTGCGCGGCGCTGGCTGAACCTTGGCATTTCGCTGCAACCGTCCGAATTCCTGAAGCCCGCCTTCGCGATCATGGTCGCCTGGATCCTCAGCTGGCGGGCGCGCGATCCGAACCTGCCGGTGATCGAGCTGTCGACCGGACTGATGGGCCTGATCGCACTGCTGCTGATGGCCCAGCCGGACTTCGGCTCGACGATGCTGTTCGTGGGCGTGTGGTTCGTGATGGTGCTGATGTCGGGCATCTCGCTCAAGAGGATCGGCCTGGCGGGGGCAGCCGGGCTCGGCGCGGTGGTTGCGGCCTATCTGTTCTATGACAACGCCCGCCACCGGATCGACGCCTTCCTGGGCGGCGGCACTGCCTTCGACCAGGTCGACCTTGCCAGCCGCACGCTGCTGTCGGGCGGCTGGACCGGTTCGGGCCTGTGGCTGGGCACGCGCAAGCTTGGCCTGCCCGAGGCCCATACCGACTACATCTTCTCGGTCATCGGCGAGGAGTTCGGCCTGCTGGTCTGCGCACTGATCGTGATCCTGTACCTTGCGCTGGTGGTGCGGGTTCTGGTCCGCCTGCTGGATGAGGAAGACCTGTTCACCACGCTTGCCGCTGCCGGGCTGGCCGCGCAGCTGGGCGGGCAGGCCTTCATCAACATCCTCGTCAATCTGCAACTCTTCCCGTCGAAGGGCATGACCCTGCCGCTGATTTCCTACGGTGGTTCGTCCACCATCGCGCTGTGCCTGGGGGTGGGCTTCCTGATCGCCATCACCCGGCGCAATCCGTTTATCCGCCGCGAGCCGTTCTCGCTGGAAAAGTTGGGGCTGGGCAAATGAGCGCGGTCAGCCGTCACTACGTCCTCGCCGCCGGGGGCACGGGCGGGCACCTGATCCCGGCCTTTGCGCTGGCGGTGGAACTGGAGCGGCGCGGCCACCATGTCGCGCTGATCACTGACGAGCGCGGCGCCAGGCTGCCGGGCAAGCCCCATTCGCTGGTTGCCCATATCCTGCCCGCCGGGCGGCTGGGCAAGAACCCGCTGCACTGGCCCAAGGGCGTCGAGGCAATCCTGGAAGGACGGCGCATGGCGCTGCGCCTGTTCGAAAGCTTCCAGCCTTCCGCCGTGGTCGGCTTTGGCGGCTATCCGGCCTTCCCCGCGCTGTGGGCCGCGACCAGCGCCGGCGTGCCGAGCGTGATCCATGAGCAGAACGCCGTGCTGGGCAGGGTCAACCGCCTGCTCGCGGGCCGGGTGGATGCGATCGCCACCTCCTACCGCGACGTCGCGCGGCTGAAGCCGAAGCATCTGGGCAAGGTGCACGTAGTCGGCAATCCGGTGCGCGATGCCGTGCTGGCGCTGCGCGACCAGCCGTTCCCTGCCTTTGGTCCGGACGGCCTGCTCCGCGTGCTGGTCACGGGCGGCAGCCAGGGCGCCTCGGTCCTGTCCGATGTCGTCCCCGATGGCCTCGCCATGCTGCCCCCCGCGCTGCGCGGGCGCCTGCAGGTTACCCAGCAGTGCCGCCCGGAGGATATCGAGGCGGTGCGTGCGCGTTATGCCAGCCACGACATCCCGGCAGAACTCGCCACCTATTTCGAGAACATGGCCGAGCGGCTGGCCGACGCGCACCTGTTCATCGGCCGCGCGGGCGCCTCGACCATTGCCGAACTGACCGCCGTGGGCCGCCCGGCAATCCTGGTGCCGCTGCCGATCGCCACCGACGATCACCAGGCCGCCAACACGCGTGAGATCTGCGCGGCGGGCGGTGCGCGGATGATCCGGCAGGACAGGTTCACCTCCGCCGAACTCGCGAAGCAGATCCAGGCCATCGCGCAGAGCCCGGAAACCCTGGCCAATGCCGCCCACGCGGCATGGAATTGCGGCTATCCCAAGGCGCTAGGCGATCTGGCTGACCTGGTCGAAAGCTTTGGCGGCGCGCCGCTGATGGACGTAATCCAGGTTGCGCGCGGCGGCGCGGCGGCCGGGCAGGAGGCAGTGGCGTGAAGGGCGTAGGCACCGATATCGGCACGATCCACTTCGTCGGCATCGGCGGGATCGGCATGTCCGGCATTGCCGAGGTGATGCACAACCTTGGCTACACGGTGCAGGGTAGCGACATTGCCGAGGGCTATGTCGTTGAAGGTCTGCGCAAGCGCGGGATCAAGGTGATGATCGGCCATGCCGCCGAAAATCTGGGCGAAGCGGCCGTGGTCGTCACTTCCACCGCCGTGAAGCGCGACAATCCGGAAGTTGCCGCCGCGCTTGAAAACCGCATCCCGGTGGTCCGCCGCGCGGAAATGCTGGCCGAACTGATGCGTCTGAAGCGCACGGTCGCGGTGGCGGGCACTCACGGCAAGACCACGACCACGAGCATGGTGGCCGCCCTGCTGGATGCGGGCGGTGTGGACCCCACCGTGATCAACGGCGGGATCATCAATTCCTACGGCTCCAACGCCCGCCTTGGCGCGAGCGAGTGGATGGTGGTCGAGGCGGACGAGAGCGACGGTTCGTTCCTGCGGCTCGACGGGACCATCGCGGTGGTCACCAACATCGATCCCGAACACCTCGACCACTACGGCAGCTTCGATGCGGTGAAGGACGCCTTCGTCGAATTCATCGAGAACGTGCCGTTCTATGGCTGCGCGGTGCTGTGCATCGATCATCCCGAGGTCCAGGCCGTGATCCCCAAGGTCCGCGATCGCCGCGTCGTGACATACGGCTTCTCCGCCCAGGCTGACGTGCGCGGCGAGAACGTGCGGCCCTATCCCGGCGGCAACCGGTTCGATGCCGTGCTGCGCCAGCGCGACGGCAGCTTCCGCCGGATCGAGGGGATCGACCTGCCGATGCCGGGCCGGCACAACGTCCAGAACGCGCTCGCCGCGGTCGGCGTGGCGGTGGAGATGGGCTGCGCGGACAGCGTGATCCAGTCCGGCTTTGCCAAGTTCACGGGCGTCAAGCGCCGCTTCACCAAGGTCGGCGAGGTAGACGGCGTGACGGTGATCGACGACTACGGCCACCACCCGGTCGAAATCCGCGCCGTGCTGGCCGCCGCGCGCGAGGGCGTGGGCACGGGGCGCGTGATCGCCGTGGTCCAGCCGCACCGCTACACCCGCCTGCGCGATCACCTCGACGAGTTTTCCGCCGCCTTCAACGATGCCGACATGGTCTATGCCGCGCCGGTCTATGCCGCTGGCGAGCAGCCGATCGAGGGCGTGACGTCCGACGCGATGGTCGCGGGCATGAAGGCGCGGGGGCACCGTTCGGCCCAGGTCATCGCCGGGCAGGATGCGCTGGCCGATGCCCTGGCTACAGTGGCGCAGCCGGGCGACATGGTCGTCTGCCTTGGCGCGGGCGACATCACCAAGTGGGCGGCGGGCCTTGCCGACGCGATCCGGGCACGGAGGGGCGGGTGAGCCTTGCCGAGCTTCCCAAGGTCCGGGGCAAGCTGACCCCCAACGCCCCGCTGGCCCCGCTGGTCTGGTTCAAGTCCGGCGGCATGGCGGAATGGCTGTTCGAGCCTGCCGACCTTGCGGATCTCCAGCAGTTCCTGGGCGAGCTTGATCCCGTCGTGCCGGTCATGGCGCTGGGGCTTGGCTCCAACCTGATCGTGCGCGATGGCGGCGTTCCGGGCGTGGTGGTGCGGCTGGGCAAGGCGTTTGCAAAGGTTGCGAAAAGCGCTGAACTGACGCTGGATTGCGGGGCAGGAGCCTCGGGCATTCTTGTGTCCTCGACCGCGCGCGATGCCGGGATCGCGGGGCTGGAATTCCTGCGCTCGATCCCTGGCACGGTCGGCGGCTTCGTGCGAATGAACGGCGGGGCCTATGGCGGCGAGGTGAAGGACATTCTCGTCGATTGCGACGTGTTGCTCCGCGATGGTTCGCTGCAAACCTTGCCGGTCACCGATCTGCACTATACCTATCGCCATTCCGACCTGCCGGACGGCGCGATCGTCGTTGCCGCGCGGTTCAAGGGGCGTCCTGGCGAACCTGCGGCGATCCAGGCCGAGATGGACCGGATCGCCGCCAGCCGCGAGGCAAGCCAGCCCCTGCGCAGCAAGACCGGCGGATCGACCTTCAAGAACCCGCAAGGCCACAAGGCCTGGCAGCTCGTTGATGAAGCCGGGTGCCGGGGCCTGACCCTGGGCGGGGCGCAGGTCAGCGAAAAGCACACCAACTTCCTGCTCAACACCGGCAACGCGACCAGCACCGAGATCGAGGCGCTGGGCGAGGAAGTGCGGCGGCGGGTCAGGGACAAGTCGGGCGTCGAGCTCGAGTGGGAAATTCAGCGCGTTGGCACCCGTGTCAAAGCGCCAGACGAAGAAGGTGTAGGTAACAAGTGAGCCTTCCGAAGCTTCATGTCGCGGTGCTGATGGGCGGCTGGTCGAACGAACGGCCGGTTTCGCTGATGAGCGGCGAGGGCGTTGCAACGGCGCTGGCGGAGCGCGGCCACCGCGTGACCCGGATCGACATGGACCGCGACGTTGCCGCACGGCTGGCCGAGGCCGCGCCGGACGTGGTGTTCAACGCGCTTCACGGCACCCCCGGCGAGGACGGGACCGTGCAGGGTATGATGGACCTGATGGGCCTGACCTATACCCATTCCGGCATGGTCACCTCGGTCATCGCGATCGACAAGGAACTGACCAAGCAGGCGCTGGTGCCGCACGGCATCCCGATGCCTGGCGGACGGATCGTCGAAACGCGCGAGATCTTCGAGCGCGATCCTCTGGCCCGCCCCTATGTGCTCAAGCCCGTCAACGAAGGCTCCTCGGTGGGCGTAGCGATCGTCACCGACGAGGGCAATTACGGCAATCCGATCAGCCGCGATGCCAAGGGGCCGTGGCAGGAATTCGACCGTCTGCTGGCCGAACCGTTCATTCGCGGGCGCGAACTCACCACCGCCGTGCTGGGCGACCGCGCGCTGATGGTCACCGAATTGAAGCCCAAGTCCGGCTTCTACGATTTCGACGCGAAGTACACCGAAGGCATGACCGAGCACGTCTGCCCGGCCGATCTGCCTGAGGACATCACCCAGGCCTGTCTCGACATCGCCCTGCGCGCCCACAGGCTGCTCGGCTGCAAGGGGTGCAGCCGCACAGACTTCCGCTGGGATGACGAGCGCGGGGTGGAGGGTCTGTTCGTGCTGGAAACCAACACCCAGCCCGGCATGACCCCGCTCAGCCTGGTGCCCGAACAGGCTGCGAAGCTTGGCATTTCCTACGGCGAACTGGTCGAGATCATCATCGCCGATGCGCTGGCCGAAAAGGGGAAACCGGCATGAGCCAGAAGGTCAAGCGCGGCGGCAAGAGCGCGCGCAAGGTCGCGGCGGCCCAGGGCAAGGCGCGGCAGGTCCGCGCCGCGAAGCAGCGCACCGGCACGGCCCTCGATGCAGCGATGAGCTGGCTTCCGTTCAGCGAAGAGCAGCTCCAACGCGGGTTCCTTGCCGTGATCCTGGGGGCGGCGGTGGCGCTGGCCTGGATCGTGGCGAGCTTCGCCGGGGTTCCAGCCATGGCCAGCCAGCAACTGAGCGCAGTTGCCGCCGATGCCGGGTTCGAAGTGCGCCGTGTGGAAGTGCGCGGGGTAAAGCAGCTCAACGAGCTCAAGGTCTATGAACGCGCTCTGGCCGAACGCGACCGGGCGATGCCGCTGGTCGACGTGGAGGCGCTGCGCGGGCGGCTGATGGAGCTGTCCTGGGTCGCGGACGCGCGCGTTTCTCGCCAGATGCCCGACACGCTGGTGATCGACATCGTCGAGCGCAAGGCCGTCGCCGTGCTGCGCAAGGCCGACCGGCTGGTGCTGATCGACGCCGAAGGGCACGAGCTTGAGACTGTCTCGGCGGAACGCGCCAAGGGCAAGCTGGTGATCGGCGGTTCTGGTGCCGGCAAGCAGATCAAGGCGCTTGCCGCGCTGCTCGATGCCGCCCCGGCGCTCAAGCCCCAGGTGCGCGAGGCGGCGTGGGTGGGCAATCGGCGCTGGAACCTGACGTTCAAGACCGCCCAGGTGCTTGCCCTGCCCGAAGGCGAGGAGCAGTCGCGCAAGGCGCTGGTCAAGTTCGCGGCGATGGACGGCAGCAACCGCCTGCTCGGCGGCAAGGCCATCGCCTTCGACATGCGAGCCAGCGAGCGGCTCTACATTCGCATGCCCAGCCGCGTCGACCAGCCCCGGACGGAAGGAGCGGCGGCGCCTGCCACGAAGGTTGCCGAAGCCGGTACGCCAGCGGCGGCCAAGCCGACCCCGGCCAAGCAGGAGAACAACTGATGGCGCCTCCGCCCCGCATCTCCCGCGTGTTCGGCGCGGTCAACCTTGGCTCCTTCCGCATTTCGGCGATGATCGCCGGCCTGACGGAAACCGGGGAAATGGTCGTGCTCGGCTCCAGCCACCGCGCCGCGCAGGGGATCAAGCGCGGTTATGTCACCGATATGCAGGCCGCCACCTATGCCGTGCGCGACGCGGTCGAGCGGGCGGAGAAGATGGCCAACACCTCGATCTCCAGCGTCTGGATCGGCTGCTCGGGCGCGGGACTTGCCAGCCAGGTCGCGCAGGTTGAGGTCGACGTCGGCGGGCGGCGCATCGAAGCCGAGGATATCGAGCATCTGCTGGTTTCCGCGCGTGACGTCATCCAGCCTGACGGACGGATGGTGCTGCACGCCCAGCCCGCGCACTATATGCTCGACGGGGCGGACGGGGTGGCCGATCCCAAGGGGCTCCACGCCGAACGGCTGGGCGTCGATATCCACGTCATGCTGGCCGATGGCGCCCCGGTGCGCAACATCACCGAGGCGGTCCAGAACGCGCACCTCCAGGTCGAGGCGGTGGTCGGCTCGCCCGTCGCGGCGGGTCATGCCTGCCTGACTGCCGAAGAGCGCGAACTGGGCGTCGCGCTGGTCGAGTTCGGCGGCGAGGTGACCAATGTGTCGGTCTACGCGGCGGGTATGCTGCTGGGCCTGGCGACGATCCCGATGGGGTCGGGCGACATTACCGACGCGATCGCCAGCGCCTTCGGCATTCGCCGCTTCCAGGCCGAACGGTTGAAGTGCGTGCATGGCTCGGCTATTCCCAGCCCTGCCGACCACCGCGAGATGATTCCGGTCAACGCCCCCGGCGAGGAAGCGACCGGCCCGCTGGCGCGGCATGCCGATGACAAGAACCGCATTCCCCGCGCCGAACTGGTCTCGGTCATCACGCTGCAACTGGGGCGCCTGATGGAAGAGGTCGGCAAGGCGCTCAAGGGCCTGGGCTTCACCGGGCAGCGCGGTCAGCAGGTGGTGCTGACCGGCGGCGGCGCCGAGCTGGCAGGCCTCGCTGATTTCGCCCAGTCGGCCCTGGGCAAACCGGTGCGGGTGGGCAAGGTGCAGCATCTCAAGGGCCTGCCCGAGGCGCACGCGACGCCGGGCTTCGCCACGCTGGCGGGGCTGGTGCTCTATGCGGCGGCTGACCCGATCGACATTCGCACCATCGGGCCGCGTTATACGCCGACCTTCAATTACAAGGGGCTTGCCGTGGTCAGCCGGGTCTACCGGGCGCTGCGCGAGTACTTCTGACGTCGTTATGCCGCATCCGGGCTTGCCGGTTGTGGACAAACTGGTGGATTACCTTTGATTCGATGAATCGAAGGGTGCAAGAAATAGACGATTAGCAAGTGTTGCATTCGCTTGCCGGACAGGAGAGCGCCATGAGCATCAATATCGGACCGCCCGCCGTCGAGGAGCTGCGCCCGCGCATCACCGTGATCGGGGTTGGCGGCGCCGGCGGCAACGCGATCGCGAACATGATCCAGGCGGGGATCGAGGGGGTCGACTTCGTCGTCGCCAATACCGATGCCCAGGCCCTGAACAATTCGATCGCCGAAAACCGCATTCAGCTGGGGCCGGACATCACCCAGGGCCTGGGTGCCGGATCGCGCCCAGAAGTCGGGCGCGCCGCGGCCGAGGAAACCATGGCCGAGATCGAGCGTGCGCTCGAAGGGGTGCACATGTGCTTCATCGCTGCAGGCATGGGCGGCGGCACGGGCACCGGCGCTGCTCCGGTCGTCGCCAAGCTGGCGCGCGAAAAGGGCGTGCTGACCGTTGGCGTGGTGACCAAGCCGTTCCTGTTCGAAGGCACCCGGCGCATGCGCTCCGCCGAAGCCGGTATCGAGGAACTGCAGCGGCACGTCGACACGCTGATCGTCATTCCCAACCAGAACCTGTTCCTGATCGCCAAGGCCGAGACCACCTTCAAGGAGGCCTTCCAGCTCGCCGACGAGGTGCTTCAGCAAGGCGTCCGCTCGATCACCGACCTGATGGTCATGCCGGGCCTGATCAACCTCGACTTTGCCGACGTCCGCTCGGTCATGGCCGAGATGGGCAAGGCGATGATGGGCACGGGCGAGGGCTCGGGCGAGAACCGTGCACTCGAAGCCGCAGAAAAGGCGATTGCCAATCCGCTGCTTGATGGCGTCTCGATGCAGGGCGCCAAGGGCGTGATTATCTCGATCATCGGCGGCGAGGACATGAAGCTGCTGGAAGTCGACGAGGCTGCGAACCACATTCGCGAACTGGTCGATCCCAACGCGAACATCATCTGGGGCAGTGCGTTCAATCCCGACCTCCAGGGCAAGATCCGCGTATCGGTGGTTGCCACCGGGATCGAGCAGAGCGCCGAGCAGGCTGAAGAGGCGGGCCGTCCGTTCAGCCTGGGGGCCTCGCGCGGGCCGGCGCGGCCGCCGGTAGCGGCGCCTGCCGGCCAGCCGTTGTTCGAGCGCGGCGCATCCGCGCCGGCTCCGGTCGTGGCAGAACCCGAACCCCGGCCGGCGCCAGCGCCGGTGATGCAAAGCGAGCCGGAACCGGCTCCCGCTCCCGCGCTGTCGTCCGAAGATGGCGGCGAGGACTGGGGAACCCCTGCGCAGGCCGAGGGCGCTGCCGCAGACGAGCCGTTCGAGCTTGAACAGGAAGCAGGCGGCGCTGGCGGTGACGAACTGCTGCTTGATGCCTCGCGGCTGGTCAGCGGCGAGGCGTCGGCTCCCGAAGACGATGACGGCCAGCCGCGCCGCCGCCGCGGTCTGCTGGCACGGGGCGACGACACGGGCGCAGCCGGTGGCCCGGCCAGCGCGGCCGAGCCGGAGGCTCCCGTTGCTCCTGCATCGCCTGCGCCGCGCGCACCCCGTCTTGGCGGGGGCAGCAGTGGCGGCGGTGCCACGCTGTTCGAGCGCATGGCCAACCTCTCGCGCGGGGGGCGTTCCGCCCAGTCCGAGGATGAGGACGAGGATGAAGGCGATTCGGGTCCGTCGATCTCGATCCCCCGGTTCCTCGGCCGCCAGAACAACCAGTAATCCGCACCTGTCCGGCTCGGCAAGGTCCGGTCCGTTCCAGTGCGGTTCAGGCGCAGGCACCATGGTGCGATCGGGCTCGATCGCTTAAGGTGGTGCAGGATTGAACGACGCGGGAATGATCGTGACCATGCCGATTCGGGGCCAGGGAAGGGAACGCGGGCGCCGCGCGCGGCTGTTGCTGGGCGGCGTGCTCGCCCTGGCCGTCGCTCCGGCGCTGCGGGCGCAGCAACTGGCCGCGTCGGGAATCAGCCAGCCGGTCGTCCAGGCCATTCCCGGCGGTGAGAGCGCGCGCCTCAACGCCGCGCTTTCGCGCCTTGCGAAGGACTCTCGCGATATAGCCGCCCTGATCGATGCGGGGCAGGCCTCGCTCGACCTCGGCGATGTCCAGGCGGCGATCGGGTTCTATCAGCGGGCCGACGCGATTGCGCCCGGGAACGGCCAAGTCAAGGGCGGCCTCGCCGCAGCCTACGTCCAGGCCGAAGATCCGCTGAGCGCGATTCCCCTGTTCGATGAAGCTGCGAAAGGCGGGCCGCTCGACCCGCAGCGGCTGTCTGACCGCGCGCTGGCCTATGATCTGGTCGGCGATGCTGTCACCGCGCAGCAGTTTTACCGCCAGGCACTGGCCGTCCGGCAGGATGACGAGACGATCCGGCGACTCGCGCTGAGCCAGGCCATTTCCGGTGACAAGCGCGGCATGGAAATCACGCTGGCGCCGCTGCTGCAAAAGCAGGACAAATCGTCGTGGCGCACCCGCGCCTTCGCGCTCGCGATCGTCGGCCAGGCGGAAGAGGCAGAGGCGATCGCCCGCTCCACCCTGCCGGCCGACATGGCCGGGGCGATTGCGGCCTACCTGCGCTTCATGCCGCGGCTCACTCCCTCGCAGCAGGCGGCGGCCGCAAACCTCGGCCGGTTTCCGCGGGCGGCGGACATCGGGATCGATGACCCTCGCTTTGCCCAGTATGCGCGGCCGCGCACGGTCCTGGCCAGCGCCAGCCAGTCGCTGACGCCCGCCGGCGTGCCGCTGGGGGCCCGGCCCGAGAGCCGCCAATCGCGGCGCGAGCGGGAGCAGGCGGCCAAGACTGCCGCCAAGACTGCGGCCAAGACTGGGGCCAGGCCGGGCAAGGCCGAGCCGCGTCCGGTCCAGGTGGCTGCGACAGCTCCGCCCGATCCTCGCCCGGGCCGGGAGACGGTCCTCGCTTCTCCGCCCCCGCCCATCAGCGCGCCGACGTCGGCTCCAATTCCGCCCAGGGTCGCGCTTGCTCCCGTCCCGGCGCCGGCTCCGGTCAAGGTCGCTTCGGCACCGACACCGGCACCGGCACCGGCACCGGCCCCCGCACCGGCGCCATCAGGCCCGATCCCTGCGCCCGGTTTCGGCTCGCTGGACGGCACCGGTGGCAAGGCCGCATCCAGCTTCGACCTTCGGCAGGTTCCTGCTGCGCCCGTGCAGGCGGCCCCGGCAGTCGCGCCCCCAGCCGCCGCTTCCGCGCCGGTGCAGGCCAGCGCGCCGGTCGAACTGCCCGCCGTGCCGCCGGTGAAGGCCGCGCCGCCTCCGGTGACCAGGTCCGCGCCGCCAAAGGCCGCCTCGCCTGCGCCGCGCCCGCGCCAGCTTGCGGACGTCTTCGCCGATCTCACGCCGCCCAGCCGCCAGGCCGAAGCGGCGGCCGGCGCGGTCGACGTGCGGCGGATCAAGCCGGTGCGGGTCGAAACCCCCGAATCGCTCGCAAAGGCTTGCGAACCCGCTCCCGATCCCAAGGCCAGGGGCGCCAAGGCCGCGCCAAAGGGCAAGCAGCCGATCGCGCGCCCCGCCAAGGGCGCCGCTGCGACCCAGTGCGTCGACGTCAAGAAGCCAGCCGCGCCCAGCCACCCCAGCCGGATCTGGGTGCAGGTGGCGACCGGGCGCGATCGCAAGGCGCTCGCTTTCGACTGGCGGCGGATGCTCAAGGACGAGCCTGCCGCGCTTGGTGGCCGCAAGGGCTTTACCAGTGCCTGGGGCCAGACCAATCGCCTGCTGACCGGCCCGTTCGACACCGAGGCCGCGGCCAACGCCTTCATCGGCAAGCTGAAAAAGGCCGGGGTGAACGGCAGCTTCCTCTGGACCAGTCCGGCTGGACAGGTGGTCGACGCCGTCGCGGCAGGGGGCTAGGTTCTGGCGCGCTGCCCGGCCCACTCCGTTTTTTCCACACCTTGTGAACAGGCAAGCCGAGTTTTGCGCAGGCGCGTCGATGGGGGTCATTGTCGCGGCGGGCGCGCCAATGCATCCAGCACCCATATCGCGATCACCGCGATGGAGCCGTACAGGGCCGGATGATGCACAGCAGGGAATTTGAGCGCGAAGAGGATGCGGCTCCGGTCGACATGCTTGCCTCCCTGTTCGAGGCGCGCGGCTGGCCGTGCGAATTCGTGGCTGAGGACGAAATTTCGGGCGAAATCAAGGGTTCCTGGGCCAGCTATACCCTGCGCGGGGTCTGGCGGCGCGAGGATCACGTGCTGCAGCTGCTGTGCCTGCCGGACATCCGCGTGCCCGAGGACAAGCGCCCGGCGATGTGGGAACTGCTGGCGCTGGTCAACGAACAGCTGTGGGTCGGGCACTTCGACATGTGGTCGAACGGCTCCGTCCTGCTCTATCGCCACGGCCTGCTGCTGGGTGACGAGGGCTTGCTGAGCCTCGCCCAGGCCCAGGTCGCGGTCGAGGCCGCGGTCGAGGAATGCGACAGGTTCTATCCCGCCTTCCAGTTCGTCCTGTGGGGCGACAAGACCCCGGCAGAGGCGCTTGCCAGCTCGATGGTGGACGCCGCCGGCGAAGCCTGACAAAGCGGCCCTGTCATTTCAGGCAGGAACAGGCGCAGTGAATTCGATCCTCATCTTCGGTTGCGGCAACATGGGTGGGGCGATGCTCGCCGGCTGGCTGCGGGGCGGGCTGGACCCGGCGCGTTTCACCGTGGTCGACCCTTACCTGGAGTCGGTCCCAGCCGGCGTGACCCTGCTGCGCGAGGCGCCCGCCGGGCAATTCGGCACGGTGATCCTGGGGATCAAGCCGCAGATGCTCGATGAAGCCGCGCCGGTCCTGGCGCCGCTGGCAGGACCGGGAGCCGTGCTGGTATCGATGCTGGCCGGGGTCGAACTGGCAAGTCTCGCCGCGCGCTTGCCGGATGCCGGGGCGCTGGTGCGGGTCATGCCCAACCTAGCCGCCGCGATCGGCAAGTCGCCCATCGCCCTGTTCGGGCAGGGCCTGGACGAGGCACAGCGCGGCGCGCTCGATGGGCTGATGGCGCCGCTCGGCACGCCGGAGTGGCTGGCGGACGAGGGCCAACTGGATGCCGTGACCGCGCTTGCCGGGTCGGGTCCGGCCTTCGTCTACCGCTTCATTGATGCACTCGCCGCCGCCGGGGCGGAGCTGGGGCTGGAGCCGGACCAAGCACAGCGCCTGGCCCTCGCCATGGTCGAAGGGGCCAGCGCGCTTGCCGCATCGTCACCGGATTCGCCAGCCGATCTCGCCCGCAAGGTGACAAGCCCGGGCGGAACGACCGCAGCGGGGCTTGCCGTGCTTGATGCGGACCAGGCGATGGCGCGCCTGGTCGAGGCGACCTTGCGTGCGGCGCGCGATCGCGGCGCCGAACTGGCCCGGGCCGCGCGCTGATCCGCCGCGCCGCGATCGTATCCAATTGTAACAGGTTCCCGGTTTCGCTTGAAAGCAGGGGGCTTTGCCCCGATATTCAGGACTAGCGCCCCGCCTTTGGGGCAAAGGGAGTTGTGAAATGTCGATCTGGAACGAACCCCGGCCCGGAACCACCGGCCTCGGCGCGTCTCCGATGCTCAACGGCCAGTCGATGGGTGCGCAAGCGCTCGACGATGGCCTGCGCCGGCACATGCTGTCGATCTACAACTACATGGCCTCGGGCGTGCTGCTTTCGGGCATCATCGCGCTGGTGTTCGCCCAGTCGGGCATGGCGCAGCAGATGTTCGGTTCGCCGCTCGGCTGGATTGTCCAGCTTGCGCCGCTCGGTTTCGTGCTGGCGATGAGCTTCGGCCTCAACCGCATGCAGACCTCCACGCTGCAGATCCTGTTCTGGTCGTTCTGCGCGGTGATGGGCCTGTCGCTGTCCTTCATCTTCCTGGTCTACACCGGTGGGTCGATCGCCACGGCGTTCTTCTCGGCGGCGGGCGGCTTTGCGGGTCTCAGCCTCTATGGCTACACCACCAAGCGCGACATGACCGGCATGGGCAGCTTTCTGATCATGGGCCTGATCGGCCTGATCATCGCCTCGATCATCAACATCTTCCTGCAGTCGCCGGGGCTCTACTGGGCGATCAGCGCGCTGGGCGTGCTGATCTTCGCGGGGCTCACTGCCTATGACACGCAGAAGCTGAAGGAGCAGTACGTCTACGTTCGCGGCACCGACATGGCGGGCAAGGCCGTGGTGATGGGGGCGCTGAACCTGTACCTCGATTTCATCAACATGTTCCTCTATCTGCTGCGCTTCCTCGGCGACCGCCGCTGAGCGTTGACGACGAACTGAACAATGCCCGGTGCGAGCAGGCTCGCGCCGGGCATTTCATTTGCGGCGAAAAAGGGTTAATGGTCTGAAAACCCGGCACCGGAGCGTCAGCGGGGCGCGCGGGCCGGCCAGGTTATAGGGCGGGTACAATGGGCGCACAGATCAAGCGCACGATCCTTGTTGGCGGAATGGCCGTTACGCTGAGCCTGCTGGCAGCCTGCGGGCCGAAAAGCACGCCCCCGCCGCCGCCGCCGCCACCTCCGCCGCCGGTCGCGATCGTGATCCCGCCGCGGCCGCTTCCGCCGCTGGGCGCTGGTCCGGCCCTGGTGGTGCCGCTCGTCGGTCCGGACGGCGTGCGCCAGACGGTCAATGCCAAGCTCGGCACCGGGCAGACGGTGTGGAACCTGCGTTCGGCCTACAACGTCGCCGCACTCAACTGCATGAAACCGCAGCACGCCGAGATCCTGACCGGCTACAAGGCGTTCCTGAAGACCCACAAAAAGGGTCTCGCGGCCGCCAACAAGCAGGTCGACAGCGACTTTCGCGCACAATACGGCGCGGCCTTCGTTCGCCCGCGCGAAGCCTACATGACCAAGGTCTACAACTACTTCGCCTATCCCGCCACGATCGACAATTTCTGCGATGCGGCGCTGGTCATGGCGCGCGAATCGCTGGTGACGAAGCCGGCGGAACTGAACGCCTTCTCGGTCCGCAACCTGACCATGCTCGATCACGTGTTCGAGACTTTCTTCCGCTCTTACGAACAGTATCAGAGCAACCTGGCCGCCTGGGACGCCAAGTACGGCCAGCCCGCCGGCCCGGTCAGCGCAGCGGTGGCGCCCGCCCCGCGGTAAGGCACGGGCAAAGTGGGCTGAGTGGCAATTTAGCTCTTTCAAGGGCGCGGACCTTTCGCTAAGGGGGCCGCTCCCGCGGGCGCCTGGCGCCCCCGGAACTGCACTGGAACGGGGCCGTAGCTCAGATGGGAGAGCGCGTCGTTCGCAATGACGAGGTCAGGGGTTCGATCCCCCTCGGCTCCACCAGTGTACTGATAATTGCCACATCCCGGCCTGCGAACGGCAGCTTTCTGCGCTTCCGGTGCTCACGACCCTGATGGTCGCTGCGCGCCGGTTCTCGAAATCCACCATTCTCGGCTCGGGCTGAGGCAATTCTCAGCACACTGGCCAATCCTTTCTGGCCGATCCTTTCTGGTCAGTCCTGTCGTTGCCGCAATCCCGCGCGCGACATTTTCCGCTCAAGCCGCTAAGCTGAACCCATGCATTTTCTCGACCAGGCCAAGATCTATATCCGCTCGGGGCAGGGCGGTCCGGGAGCGGTCAGCTTCCGGCGCGAAAAATACGTCGAATACGGCGGTCCGGACGGGGGCAACGGCGGGCGCGGCGGGGACATCGTGTTCGAAGCCGTGGCCGGCCTCAACACTCTGATCGACTTCCGCTATGCCCAGCATTTCAAGGCGCGGCGCGGCACGCCGGGGATGGGCAAGGATCGCACCGGCGCGGCCGGGCCCAATCTGGTCATCAAGGTTCCCGTCGGCACCCAGGTGCTGGACGATGACCGCGAGACGGTCCTGCTCGATCTCACCGAGGCGGGCCAGCGCGTCACCCTGCTCGAAGGCGGGCTCGGCGGGCGCGGCAATGCCAGCTACAAGACCAGCACCAACCGTGCCCCGCGCCAGCACCAGCCTGGCGAGGCGGGGCAGGAGATGTGGGTCTGGCTGCGCCTGAAGCTGCTGGCGGACGCCGGCCTGGTCGGGCTGCCCAATGCCGGCAAGTCCACCTTCATCAACCAGATCACCAACACCAAGGCCAAGGTGGGCGACTATGCCTTCACCACGCTGACGCCGCAGCTGGGCGTGGTGCGCCACCGCAACCGGGAATTCGTGCTGGCCGACATCCCCGGCCTGATCGAGGGCGCGGCCGAAGGCGCGGGGATCGGCGACCGGTTCCTGGGCCATATCGAGCGGTGCCGGGTGCTGATCCACCTGATCGACGTCCACGGCACCGATCCGGCCGAGGCGCTGCACGTGATCGAAGGCGAACTGGAAGCCTATGGCGCGGGCCTTGACGAGAAGCCCCGCCTGATTGCGCTCAACAAGATCGACCTGGTCGACGCCGAACTGGTCGAGGCCTTCACCGCCGAACTCAAGGCGGCGGGTGCGGAGCGCGTGTTCCCGATCTCCGGGGCGACCGGCAAGGGCATGGACGCGCTGCTTGATGCGGTGCTTGAATATCTCCCCGCCGCCACCGTCACGGAGCGTCCGGACGGCGAGCAGGAAGAGGGCGAGGAACAGCCCTGGTCCCCGGTGTGACAACGCGCCTCGTCCCGGACGCGATCCGGGACCGCTGGCGGGGCAGGGCAGGTGTCAGTCGGCCAGCGATCGCGGGTCCAGCCCGGGATGACGGCAGCGCAGTGCATTGCGCCGCGACGCCCGCTTGCATCCTGCCGCATTTTGCCTAATCCCGCGCGGATGAAGATCGCGCGCCTTTCCGATCTGGCTGACAAGGCCGCCTGTCCCCGGCTGGTGGTCAAGGTCGGCTCGTCGCTGCTGGTCGGTAAAGAGGGCGTGCGGCGCGCCTGGCTGGAAGGGCTGGTGGCCGAACTCGCCGCCGCGCGGGCACGCGGGCAGGAAGTCATCGTCGTGTCCTCGGGCGCGATCGCGCTGGGCGCGGCTACGCTGAGGCTAGACAAGGGCGGGCGCGGAAGCCTGGCCGATGCGCAGGCCGCCGCCGCCGTTGGGCAGATCGCGCTGTCGGGACTGTGGGCCGAACTGCTGGGCCGGCATGGGCTTACCGCCGCGCAGCTGCTGCTGACGCTGGAAGATCTTGAGGATCGCCGCCGCTACCTCAACGCCACGGCCACGTTGACCCGGCTGCTCGATGCAGGGGCCGTGCCGGTGATCAACGAGAATGACAGCGTTGCCACGCAGGAAATCCGCTTTGGCGACAACGACCGGCTGGCGGCGCGGGTTGCCCAGGCCGCCCGGGCAAGCGCCGTTCTGCTGTTGTCCGATGTCGATGGCCTCTATGATCGCAACCCCGCCGAACCCGGCGCGCAGCTGCTGGCCGAAGTGCGCGGGGTAACGAGCGAAATCCACGCCATGGCGACCGGCGGCTCCTCGTCGGGCATGGGCTCGGGTGGCATGACCTCCAAGCTGCAGGCAGCCGAGATCGCGGACCTTGCCGGCATCGCGCTGGTGATCGGCAGCGGGCTCCATCCCGCGCCTATCGCCCGCGTAACCGGGCAGGGGATCGGCACGCTGTTCCGTCCGCGCCGCAAGGCCGGGGCGCGCAAGGCCTGGCTGGGCGGGCGGCTGCGGCTGAAGGGCGCGCTGCTGGTCGATATGGGGGCTGCCGCAGCGCTGGGGCGGGGATCAAGCCTGCTCGCCGCCGGGATCACCGGAGTCGAAGGCGATTTCCAGCGCGGCGACGCGGTGGCGATCCGCGACGGCGAAGGCCGCGTGCTGGCTCACGGCCTGGCGGAATACGACGCGGCGGAATGTGCTCGGCTGGTGGGCCGGCAAAGCGGCGACCAGGCCGCGATCCTGGGCTATGCGCCGCGTTCCGCCGTGGTTCACCGCGACCAGCTGGTGCTGCTGTGACCCTGGCGCTGACGGGAGCCACCGGCTTCGTCGGCTCCACCCTGATCGAGATTGCTGTCGAGGCTGGCGTCGGGCTGAAAGCTCTGACGCGGCGCGAACAGCGCGCGCAGGCAAGTGTCGAATGGGTGGCCGGCGATCTCGGCAACAAGGAGGCGCTGCGCCGACTGGTGCGGGGCAGCGAAGCGGTGCTGCACGTCGCTGGCGTCGTCAATGCTCCGGATCCCGCCGGTTTCGAGGCGGGCAATGTTACCGGAACGCTCAACCTGATCGAGGCCTGCCAGGCCGAGGGCGTGCGCCGCTTCGTGTTCGTTTCCTCGCTTTCGGCGCGCGAGCCGGAACTTTCCGCCTATGGCGCCAGCAAGGCCCGCGCGGAGAAGGTGGTCATTGCCAGCGGGCTCGATTGGACTATCGTCCGCCCGCCCGCGATCTACGGCCCGCGCGATACCGAGATGTTCGAGATGTTCCGCATCGCGCGCTGGGGGCTGATGCCGATGCCCCCGCGCGAGGGGCGGATGTCGGTGATCCACGCGGCGGACCTGTCGCGGCTGTTGCTGGCGCTCGTGCCCGGCGGCGAAGCGGTCAGCGGACAGGTGTTCGAGCCCGACGACGGGCGGCAGGGCGGTTGGAGTCATTACGAAATGGCCCGCGCGATCGGCTGGGCGATGGGCCGGCGGCCCTGGGTTATCCACCTCTCGCGCCGCTCGCTGGAACGCGCCGCGCGCGCCGACCGGATGCTGCGCGGGGACAAGGCGAAGCTCACCGCAGACCGGGTGGGCTACATGGCTCATCCCGACTGGGTGGTCAGCGATGGGGCCAAACCGCCCGCCGACCTGTGGGAGCCGCGCATTCCGACGCTCGAAGGGCTCAAGGCCACGGCGCAGTGGTACCGCGAGAGCCGCTGGCTCTGACCGCCTAAGCAGCTGCTTACGCGCCCGTGCCTAAGCGCCTGTGGCTTGGCGGGTGCGGACCGTGGCTCCATTTCGGGCTCCTGCACGAAGGAGTACCGGCATGGAAAACACAGCACCTGCGCCGCGGCGCTGGGATCCGATCGTCAAGCTGACCCACTGGGGCGTCGTGATTGCCGTGATCGGCAATGCCCTTGTGACCGAGGAAGGTTCCGGCTGGCATATCTGGGTCGGCTACGGCCTGGCTGCGCTACTTGGCCTGCGCCTGCTGTGGGGCCTGATCGGCACCCGCAATGCCCGCTTCAGCGCCTTTCCGCCCAGTCCCTCGCGCGCCATCGACCACCTTGGCGAGATCGGGCGCGGTGAAGTCACCCGCCATCCCTCGCATAATCCGCTGGGTGCGCTGATGGCCTACGCGATCTGGGCGACGCTGCTGGTGATCTCCGCGAGCGGTATCGCCATGTCCGGCCCGCCGCCTGCCGATCCGGCGGCCGTCTCAGGCGAGCATGGCGAGGGCGGCGAGAAGGGCGAGAATGAGGAAGGCGAAGAGGCGCGCGAACGGCAGGGTGCGGCCCAGCCTGCGGTCTCTGCGGCCTCCACCGCTCCGCTTGCCCGGGGCGAGGAGCGCGAGGACGAGGACGAGCGCGCCGAAGCCCGCGAGCGGAGTGCTGCCAAGGCTGCCGCGCCCGCCGAAGTGCCTGCCGCCAGCGAGGCAGCCGCAGACCGTCTGGCCGCCTACGCCGAAGGTGCAGGGATCCAAGGGGAAGAGGAAGGCGGCGAGGAAATTCTCGAGGAAGTCCACGAAATTGCCGTCAATTTGCTCTATGTCCTGATTGCGCTGCACCTGATGGGTGTAGTGTTCGAGACACGGCGCAGCGGGCGCGAGATCGTTCGCGCGATGCTGCCGGGGGGCAATCGCCCGGCGTGATGGAGTGAGGCATGGGGGGCGACTCCGGAACCACAGAGCGCAGCCGCGACCGGCAGGTGATGCTGGTCGCGGCGACCGTGGTCGTCCAGGCGGTGGCGGCTGCGTTCTTCGTCGCTGACGCAATCGGCGACCTCGCCGAGCGCGGAGTGACCGTGCATATCGCCATCGAAGGGCTGATCGCCATTGCGCTGCTGGCGGGGGTGGTGGTTGGCGCGCGGCACACCCGCCTGATGCTGCAGGATGCGCGCCGCACCGAAGCGGCTTTGCAGATCGCCTCTGGCGCGCTGGCCGAACACATTGCTGCCCGGTTCCGCAACTGGGGGCTGACCGCTGCCGAGGCAGAGGTGGCGCTGTTCGCACTCAAGGGCTGCGACGCGCCGGAGATTGCGCGGCTGCGCGGCGCCGCCGCCGGCACGGTCCGCGCGCAATTGAGCGCTGTCTATGCCAAAGCCGGAGTCGGCAGCCAGGCGGCGCTGGTCAGCCTGTTCATCGAGGATCTGCTGGGTGCTGGCGTGCCGGATCGCAGTGAGGGTGGGAAGGCGTAGCCCGCCCCGTCACGGCCGCTGTTTTGCCTTCGGGCGCAATGGGCATAGTGTTCCGGCGGGACCGCGAGTCGCGAGCGGGAAGGCCGCCGCATTTCCAATGGAAAACCGGGAGATCCCAAATGCGCCACGCAATTGCGATAGTAGCCGTCATTGCCCTGTCCGCCTGTTCGAAACCGGCCACCTCACCGGAAGACGAAGCAGGGGCGTCACCCGCTGCGAGTACACCGCCCACCGCCGCCAACATCGCCGCCGACGGCAAGCCTGCGCCCGGCATGTACAAGATCACGACCGGCGACGGCAAGGTCCGGATGGAAGAGGTGAAGGCCGACGGCACCTATGAAACCAGGGCCGATGGCAAGGTGATCGAGACTGGCAAGTGGGAGCAGAAATCGCCTGCGCTTTATTGCTACACGATCGACGGGCCCAATCCGAAGCAGGCATGCAACGAGGAAAAGATCGAGAACGGGGTGTGGACGTCGAAAGGCCCCGAAGGTCGGACGGCCACCGTCGAACGCGTTGGCTGATCGCTGATGCCTGACGCTCTTCCTGCCCGGCGGGCGGGGAGAGTCAGAAGGCCGGATCGTAGCCCGGCGGCAGTTCGCTGGCGGCGCCTTCGACATGGATGCCGCATTCGGTCTTGTCCCAGCCCTTCCAGCGACCCGAGCGCGGATCTTCGCCCGGTGCGACCTTGGTGGTGCAGGGCGAGCAGCCGATCGAGGGATAGCCCTGCACCACCAGTGGGTGCGGCGGCAGGCCGGTGGCGGCGAAATAGGCCTCGATCTGGTCGCTCGACCAGTCAGCCAGGGGATTGATCTTCAGCCGACCGGCAGTGTCGGTAGTGTCGATCTCGAACCGGGCGAGGCCCGCGCGGGTCGCGCTCTGGAAGCCCTTGCGGCCAGTGAAGCTGGCATCGAACCCGGCCAGCGCCTTGGCCAGCGGCGCGACCTTGCGGATTTCGCAGCAGCCATCGGGATCGAACGACCAGCGCAGCCCGTTGCCGTCGCGCGCGGCAATCGCTTCGGCATCGGGAACGAGGTTGATCAGCTGGGTCAGCCCCAGCCGCGCGACCAGTTCGTCACGGTAGGCCAGCGTTTCGGCAAAATGCTTGTCGGTGTCGAGGAACAGCACCGGCACCGAAGGGTCGACGCTGGCGATCAGGTGCAGCAGCACCGCGCTTTCCGCGCCGAAGCTGGAGACCGATGCAATCCGCCCCGCCAGACCTTCGCTGAGCACTTCGGCCAGCATGTCGCGTGTCGCCACGCCCGCAAAGCGCGCGTTGAGCGCCTCCGCGTCGGCCGGGGTGAAGCGCGGCGCGGTGTCGAGCACGTCGATGCGCCGCGCCGCCTCAGGCATTGACTGCTCCGGGGTGGCGCTTGGCCCACACCGGCGCGCGGCCATCGGTGGTCGGCTGGTAGACATCGGCCCAGCGCGCGAAGGCGGCTTCGGCATCGGCGGGTTCGAGCGGCTGGTCGGGCGCGAAGGAATCGAACCCGCAGCGGCGCATCAGCGCGATCTGGTCGACCAGCACCTGACCCACGGCGCGCAGCTCACCCGCATAGCCCGCCTCGCGCAGGATCCGCGCCGAGGAATAACCGCGCCCGTCGCCGAACACCGGGAAATTGACCTCGACCAGCCGCAGCCGCTCAAGGTGGGGCAGCAGGGCGCGCGCGTCGTCGCCGGGTTCCAGCCGCACGGCGGCGGCATTGGACTGTGCGCCGAACGAATCGACTGTCACGCCGGGATCGGCCACGGGTTCGTCATCGCGAAACCGGTACTGGACTTCAGCCATAGAGCGCCTCCTTGAACGGGGCCATGCCGATGCGGCGGTAGGTATCGAGGAAGCGTTCTTCGCCCTGCTTGTTGGCAAGGTAGACTTCGGTGGCCTTCTCGACCGCGCCGACGATCCCGTCCTCGTCAAAGCCGGGGCCGGTGATCTGGCCGAGCGAGGTATCCGCGCCCTCGCAGCCGCCGAGCAGCAGCTGGTAGTTTTCCACGCCCTTGCGGTCGACGCCGAGGATGCCGATGTGGCCCGCGTGGTGGTGGCCGCAGGCGTTGATGCAGCCCGAGATCTTGAGCTTGAGCTCACCGATCTCAGCCTCGCGCGGGGCCAGCCGCTCGCTGATCTTCTGCGCGACCGGGATTGAGCGCGCGTTGGCGAGGCTGCAATAGTCCAGCCCCGGGCAGGCGATCATGTCACCGATATGGTCGAGGTTGGGGGTGCCCAGGCCATTGGCGTCCAGGATCTGCCACAGCGCGTAAAGGTCAGCCTTCCGAACGTGCGGCAGGACGATGTTCTGGGCGTGGGTCACGCGCAGTTCGTCGAACGAGTACTGCCTGGCCAGTTCGCCCATCAGGCGGATCTGGTCGGCGCTGGCGTCACCGGGGATGCCGCCGACCGGCTTGAGGCTGATCGTCACCGCGATGTAGCCCGGCTGCTTGTGCGCCAGGCAATTGGTATCGGCCCAGCGCGCGAAGGCGGCGTCGCTGCGGTCCAGTTCATCCGTAATGCCGGTTTCGAACGGGGGATCGGCGAAGAACGCCTTGATCCGCTCCAGCTCCTCGGCGGGCGGTTCGATGTTCTGGGTCAGCAGGTGGGCGAACTCGGCCTCGACCTGGCGGGTGTATTCGTCCTTGCCGAGTTCGTGGATCAGGATCTTGATCCGCGCCTTGTACTTGTTGTCGCGGCGGCCATGGCGGTTGTAGACGCGCAGGCAGGCCTCCGAATAGGTGATCATCTGGCCGATCGGCACGAAGGCGTTGATGCAGGGCGCGATCATCGGGGTGCGGCCCATGCCGCCGCCGACGTAGAACGCCGCGCCCAGTTCGCCAGCCTCGTTCTTCACGATCTGGATGCCGATGTCGTGCAAGCGCATCGCCGCGCGGTCCGTATCGCTGGCGATCACCGCCATCTTGAACTTGCGGGGCAGGAAGTTGAATTCCGGGTGGACAGTCGACCACTGGCGGATCAGCTCCGCATAGGGACGCGGATCGACGACCTCGTCCGCGGCGGCACCGGCGTACTGGTCAGACGTGGTGTTGCGGATGCAGTTGCCGCTGGTCTGGAAGGCGTGCATTTCCACACGCGCGAGGTCGGCCAGGATATCCGGCGCCTCTTCCAGCTTGATCCAGTTATACTGGATGTTCTGGCGGGTGGTGAAGTGGCCATAGCCGCGGTCGTACTTGTCCGCGATGTCGCCCAGCACCTTCATCTGCGCCGAATTCAGCGTGCCATAGGGCACGGCGACGCGCAGCATGTAGGCGTGGAGTTGCAGGTAGAGGCCGTTCATCAGCCGCAGCGGGCGGAACGCTTCCTCAGGCAGATGGCCTTCGAGACGGCGGCGCACCTGGTCGCGGAATTCCTCCACGCGGGTATCGACCATCGCCTGGTCGTATTGGTCGTACTTGTACATCAGATCACCCAGTTTCCGGCCTCGGGATCGGCCGGCTTCAGCGTCAGGTCGGGGCGCACGGTCGGGCCGAGCGCGCGGATGCGATCCTTGATGTGCGCCGGTCGCACCCCGGTTTCGTCCTTCACCGCGTCGATCGCATAGGCGGAATTGACCCGGCGCGCGGCTTCCTCACGCGCGAGGATGGTGTCGGCATGGTCGCCCACGTCCACCGCGTCCTCGACATGGAGCGACCATTGCACCCCGTCCCACCAGGTGACCGCCCCGGTCTTCAGATCATTGCCGGTCAGGATCTTCACTTCAGCACCTCCAGCGCGATGGCGCGCAGTTCTGCGGATTGCGGCTCGGCCGCGACCGCGCCGATCACGATCAGCGCCGGGCTCTTCACCCGGTGCGTCTCGACCAGCGCGGCAAGCCCCGCCACCGGCGCGCGCAGCACGCGCATTTCGGGGCGGGTGGCATTCTCGATCACCGCCACGGGCATCTCGGGCGAGAGACCATCGGCGATCAGCTTGTCGGCAATCGCCTCTGCCGTGGCGAGGCCCATGTAGATCACCAGGGTGCGGCCCTTGCCCGCCAGGCCCGTCCAGTCCTGCTCGGACAGGCCCTTGCACTGGCCGGTGACGAAGGTCACCGCCGAGGCGCTGGCACGGTGGGTGAGGGGAAGCTGCGCCGCCGCCGCCGCGCCCATTGCCGCGCTTATGCCCGGAACGACCTCTACCGGCACGCCAGCCGCGCGGCAGGCTTCGGCTTCTTCGCCGCCCCGCCCGAAAATGAAGGGGTCGCCGCCCTTGAGGCGCACCACGTCCTGCCCGTTCAGCGCCTCGCGCACCAGCAGGGCGTTGATCTCGTCCTGCGGCATGGTGTGGCGCGAGCGGCGCTTGGCCACGGAGATCAGCTTGGCTGCCGGATGGGCCATGGCCAGGATCGCCGGATCGACAAGCCCGTCATGGACGATGATCCGCGCCTGCATGACCAGCCGCGCGGCGCGCAGCGTCAACAGGTCGGGATCGCCGGGACCGGCGCCGACCAGCCAGACCTTGCCCAGCGGGCGTCCGGAAAGAGAGGCGGATTTGCTCATTCTGCCGCCATGGCCAAGGCGCGGGCGGAGAGCCAGTCAGTTTGACTTGGGGAGGGGTAAGGTCAGCTTTACGCGGCGCGCCAGGCGGCGAAACCGCGCTCCAGATCGGCGCGCAGGTCGTCCGTGGCTTCCAGCCCGATCGACAGGCGCACGCCGAAGCGGTCCTGCGGGTCCATGTCCGGCAGGGGCCATTCGGTGGCGCTGCGCAGGTCGGCGGGATCGATCGGCGTGATCAGGCTTTCATAGCCGCCCCACGAATAGCCGATTCCGAACAGGCCCAGTGCATCGATGAAGGCATCGCGCGCCTTGCCGTCCTTGCCGCGGAAAACGAACGAGAACAGCCCGCAACCGCCGGTGAAATCACGCTCCCACAGGTCATGGCCGGGCGATCCGGGGAGCATCGGGCAGAGCACCCGCGCGACTTCACCCAACGAATCCAGCCACATGGAAAGCTCAAGTGCGCTTGAGGTCTCCTGGGCGAGGCGAATCCCCATGGTGCGCAGGCCGCGCAGCGCCAGCGAGGCGTCGTCGGGCGAGACTACCTGCCCCAGCGCCTGCGCGGTGCGGCGCAGCTTTGCATAATACCGCTCTCCCGCCGCAGCGCTGCCCAGCATCAGGTCGCTGTGGCCGCCGACGTGCTTGGTCAGGCTCATCACCACGATGTCCGCGCCGCGTTCCAGCGCCGGGAAACCGAGCGGTCCGGCCCAGGTGTTGTCGAGCACTACGGCAAGGCCGCGCGCGTGGGCGATGGCGGAGAGGGCGGGGACGTCCTGCACTTCCAGCGTCAGGCTGCCGGGGCTTTCCAGCAGCACCGCGCGGGTGCGCTCGCAGATTGCCGCCTTGAAAGCGGCAGGGTCCATCGGATCGAACCAACGTGTCTCGATCCCGAAGTCCCGCAGCAGTCCGCGCCCCATGGTGCGCGTCGGCTCGTAGGCGTTGTCGGTCATCAGCAAAACGTCGCCGGGGCGCAATATCGCAAGCAGCGCGCCCGCCAGCGCGGCAACGCCCGAAGGGTAAAGGACCGTGCCCGCCGCACCCGGCTCAAGCGCGGTCAGCGCGTCAGCCAGCGCCCACTGGGTCGGAGCGCCGCGCCGGCCATAATAAAAGTGCCCGTCCTTGTTCGGCTTGCCCGCGTGGAGCGCTGCGCTGTCTGGATAGAGATGAGTGCTGGCCCGCCAGACGGGCGGATTGACCACCGCGCCCGGCTCAGCCGGAGTGCCGGTCCATTCCGCGCGCCGTCCGGCCGTGACCAGCCGCGTGGCGGGGCCGAGTTTCGATTCTTCGGCCCCGCCCGCCATGGTTCAGGCTGCCGGCTTGACCGCCTTGGGCGTGTCGGGATCGGCGCCCCATTCGGTCCAGCTGCCGTCGTACAGCGCCATGTCTTCCTTGCCGAGCAGGTGCATGCCGAACAGCAGCACGCAGGCGGTGACGCCGCTGCCGCAGGAGGTGATGACCGGCTTCGCCAGGTCGACGCCAGCGCCTTCGAACGCGGCCTTCAGGCCGGCCTTGTCCTTGAAGGTGCCATCGGCGTTGTAGAGTTCGGTATAGGGCACGTTGAACGAGCCGGGGATGTGGCCGCTGGCAATGTTCGGACGCGGATCTTCCTCCGCGCCGGACCAGCGCGCCGCGCCGCGCGCGTCGACGACCTGTTCGTCCTTCGAATGAAGGTTGGCGAGGACGTGGGCCTTGCTCCGCACGTTCTTGTCATCCTGCCAGACGGTGAAGTGGCGGTGACGCAGCGTTTCCTTGCCTTGGCTCAGCGGGCGGCCTTCAGCCTTCCACTTGGCGAGACCGCCATCGAGGATCGCCACATCGTGCGCGCCGAACATCTTGAGCATGAACCAGGCGCGCGCGGAGGTCTTCACCGCGCTGTCATCGTAAAGGACGATGCGGCTGCCATCGCCGAGGCCGAGAGACTGCATCCGGCTGGCGAACTTCTCCGCCGGGGGCAGGGTGTTTTCGATCGGGGCGTTGCTGTCCACGAGGTCGGCCAGGTCCATGAACACGGCGCCGGGAATGTGACCGGCTTCGTATTCGGCGGCGGCATCGCGGCCGGTGCCAGGCAGGTGGCGGGTGCAATCGACGATCCTGAGGTCGCTCGCGCCCATTTCATTGGCAAGCCATTCTGTCGAAACGAGACTATCCATTGTAGTTGCGTCCTCCTCGCGCGGGGTGGGCCGGAATGGGCCCGGGCAGCGTCCCTCTCGCTGCACTTGCGAAAAAGACTAGCCTTGGAGGAAGGCGGCGTCGAGGGGGGAATCGCCGCGAAAGGCGATCAGGCTACGGCGCGCTGGCCGATCCTGGAATAGACGCGCGGGCCAAGGTCGAGCCGGAACGGACGCAGTGCCGCGGCCGGATTTTCGGGCACTTCGCCTACCACGAAGGTCTGTACCCGCACCTGCGATCCGCCGCCGGGTATGCCCGCCTCTACCCGGAACCGGGCGAGGGGCACGAAATAGGCGGCGTCGCCCGCGCGAATCGGGGTCACCGCGCTCAGCGGGAGGCGGAAATCGCCGGTGAATTCGGCGCTCTCTCCGGGCGCGAGTTCGACTGCAGCGTGGCGCAGTTCCAGCTTCTGGCCATCGCTGGCGATCTGCTGTTCGGGCGGGAGCGAGGCGTGGGCGGCGATCATGTCGCCCTCGACCGCGAGCGCGGAAAGCGGAACCGCACCGTGGTTGGTCAGGCGCAGGGTGTAGCTCAGCGTGGTGGCCATCAACGAGGCGCTCATCCGGCGCGCTTCAAGCGTGATAACCAGGCCCTGCGCCTCGGGAGCAGGAGGGGGTGCGGGCTGCGCAGCCGGTTCGGGGGGCAGCGGTGCGCGGACCGGCGCAGCGGCGGCGGGCGCAGGCTGCGGCTCGGGGACCGGAGGCGGGGCGGCTGGCTCGCGCCGGGGCACGACCGGCGGCTCGAAGGCCAGCGCCAGCGGCTGCGTCTTGCGGCGGTGGAGCAACCATCCGCCAGCCCCGCCAGCCAGCAGCGCGGCGATCACGGCGATCCAGGGCCACATCGGCGCTTCCTGCGAGGCCGGTTCGGCCGGTACGGTCACCGGCACCGGTGCTGGTGCGGCGCTGGGCAAAGCGCTCGGCAGCGCGGCGGGGGCAGTTGTCGGCGCCGTGCTGGGCGCGGGGCTCGGCAGGCTGGCCGGCGGTGTGGGCTGCGGCTGCACTTCGCGCCCGGTCGGCGATGGGCGCGGCGCAGCTTCGCGGCGCGGTGTCGCGGCAGGGGCCGGTGTTGGCCGCACGGCCACGGGGGCGCTCGACGCGGCACTCGATTCCGTGGCTGCAGGCCGCTCGTCCGGCTGCGCGGGAGGAACCCGAACGGCGGGGGCGTCGCTATCAACCGGGCCGGGAGCGCTGCCCGTCGGCTGCGTCGTCACGGTGCCGGGGAGGCGGTATTCGTTGACGGTCTGCGCGGCCAGCGGCGTTGCGGCCAACAGCAGTGCGACAAGCGCTGCCGCTTGCGTCCCGGCGCGGATCAAACCCCCAACGGATGTCATTGTCTTGTCCATGCCTTGCGTGCGGCCTTGCGTGACGGGCGCCTAGCGCCCGCAGCAGTGAATGGGAAGTGAATGCGCGCGGCGCAACCGCCGACTTGTGCGCGCGGCGCGATCGGGGCATGGCGCGTGACATGGCTGACACACCCCGCCCGCTCCATCTGGGCCAGACTAGCGCGCTTCCGGCATCGCCCGAGGCGGCAGTGCTGGACTATGTCCCCAATCCGCGTCCCGGCGCGCTGTTCCTGGCCCGCTTTGCCGCGCCGGAATTCACCTCGCTGTGCCCGGTCACGGGCCAGCCGGACTTCGCGCACCTGGTGATCGACTATGCTCCCGGCGAGACGATCGTCGAATCGAAGAGCCTCAAGCTGTTCCTGGGCAGCTTTCGCAACCACGCCGGTTTCCACGAGGATGTGACCGTGGGCATCGGCCAGCGCCTGTTTGCCGAAATGCAGCCGCGCTGGCTGCGGATCGGCGGCTACTGGTATCCGCGCGGCGGCATCCCGATCGACGTGTTCTGGCAGAGCGGCACCCCGCCCGAAGGCCTGTGGGTGCCGGACCAGGGCGTGCCGGGTTACCGGGGGCGCGGCTGATCCGCGCCCCGGCCAGCCCTAGGGCCGGCCAATGCTCGCATAGGTGAACCCCTTGGCCCGCACTTCCGCTGGGTCGTAGATGTTGCGCAGGTCGACCAGCACCGGGGCCTTGGCGAGCGACTTGATCCGCGCGAAATCGAGCGCGCGGAAAGCATCCCATTCGGTGACGATGGCGACCGCGTCCGCACCTTCGATCGCGCCATAGGCATTGGCGCACATTTCAACGCCCGGCATCAGCGGCCCGGCCAGTTCCATGCCCTCGGGGTCGTAGGCGGCTACCTCCACGCCTGCATCCTGGAGCGTCTGGGCGATGGCGATCGCAGGCGAATCGCGCATGTCGTCGGTGTTGGGCTTGAAGGTCAGACCCAGCAGCGCGACGCGCTTGCCGCGCGCTTCTTCCACGCCGCCCAGCGCCTCGACGACCTTGCGGCCCATCGCCCGCTTGCGGGCGTCGTTGACCTTGACCACCGCCTCGACGATCCGGGTCGGCGCTTCGTAGTCCTCGGCGGTCTTGAGCAGGGCCAGCGTATCCTTGGGGAAGCATGATCCGCCATAGCCTGGTCCGGCGTGGAGGAACTTCGGCCCGATGCGGTTGTCCATGCCGATCCCGCGCGACACGTCCTGCACATCGGCGCCGACCTTCTCGCACAGGTCCGCCATCTCGTTGATGAAGGTGATCTTCACCGCCAGGAAGGCGTTGGCGGCATACTTGATCAGCTCGCTGGAGCGGCGGCTGGTGAACAGGATCGGGGACTTGTTGAGGAACAGCGGGCGATAGACCTCGGTCATCACCTGCCGCGCCCATTCGTCGTCGGTGCCGATGACGATCCGGTCGGGATGCTTGAAATCGCCGATCGCCGCGCCTTCGCGCAGGAATTCGGGATTGGAGGCGACCGCGAAGCGCACGCCCGGGTTGGCCTCGGTCAGGATCCGTTCGACCTCGTCTCCGGTGCCAACCGGCACGGTCGATTTGGTGATGATGACCGCTTCCTGACGCAGGTTCGCGCCAACCTCGGCGGCAACGGCGTGGACGAACGACAAGTCGGCATGGCCGTCACCGCGCCGGCTGGGTGTGCCGACGGCAATGAAGATGGCCGATGCCCCCGCGATCCCTTCGGCCAGGTCGGTGGTGAACGACAGGCGCCCCGCCTTGACGTTCGATCCGACCAGTTCGGCCAGGCCCGGCTCGTAGATCGGCATGATCCCCGCCTTGAGGCTGTCGATCTTGGCCGGATCCTTGTCGATGCAGACCACGTCGTGGCCGAAGTCGGCGAAGCAGGCCCCCGATACCAGCCCGACATAGCCCGAGCCGACCATTGCGATCTTCATCAAATGCTCCTTTGCGCGGTGCGGATCGCCCCGCCGCTGTCTTCGGCCTCGACCAGCCAGCGCGAGGTGCCTTCCAGCCCCAGCGCGGTCAGCCGTCCCGAGGACCAGGCCCCGGTATCGATGCCGATGCGGTTGTGCCGGATGTCCGGCACGTCGAAAATGGTATGACCATGTACCACCACCAGCCCGAATTCGGCGGGGTGGGACAGGAAAGGTTCGCGGATCCAGCGCAGATCCTGGCGGGTCTGCTCGGACAGCGGCACGCCCGGCCGAACGCCCGCGTGGACGAACAGATAGTCGCCGATCTGGATCCTGTCCTCGAAGCCGCGAATGAAGGCCAGGTCCTCTGCGGGCACTGCCCCCCGGATCATCGCCAGGCATTCGGGCAGTTCGGCGGCGACATAGGCGCTGCGGTCGATCCCGTAGCTCAGCACTGTCTCCCGCCCGCCAAAGCGCAGGAAGGGGCGCAGCACCTCGATATCCTCGAGCGAATCGAGGAACATCTCCTCGTGGTTGCCCATCAGGATGCGCACATCGCGCTGTTTCTGCCAGTCCCGCGCAGCGCCGATCACGCCCGCGCTGTCAGGCCCGCGATCGATCAGGTCGCCCAGCAGGATCACCGTGGTCTGCGCCGGCCCCCGGGCGGAATCGTCTGCATCGATTGCGTCCCGCAGCGCGGCGAACAGGTCTGCGCGGCCGTGCACATCGCCGATCGCATAGACGCGTTGCCCCGCCGGGATTGCGGCAGCCGGAGCGCTGTCGGTCGCGCGGAAGAGCTTGCGGATGGCGGATAGCATGGCGGTTTGTCTGGCTGCGGCGGGGCTATAAACCCGTGAGGATTAATGAACAATCCTAAGCGTGGGGCGCCGTGTCGGCAGCAGGCGTTGCGGCAAAGCCACACCTGATCGGCCAAGGCGCAACAAAGTGGCGATTTCCCCTTGTGCAGCGCAGCAAATGTGTGCGACCGGGGTTTCGCACGGGACGAAGGCTTCCACCACAACGAGAAGCACCGCCCGGGCGCAGGTGGGACGAAGCGAAAACAATCACAAGGAAGATTGCAATGCTCACGTCCGTCCGCGGCCTCGTTGCCGCTACTTTTCTGTTCGGCTGCGGATTGGCCGCCACTCCGGCCCTCGCTGACGAAACCGATCCGCCTTCGGAATTCACTGTCACCGGCAATGTCGCCGGCGTCACCGATTACCGGTTCCGCGGCCTGTCGCTGTCTGGCGGCGATTTCGCGGTCCAGGGCGGGATCACCGTCAACCACTCGAGCGGCTTCTATGTCGGCACCTGGGGCTCCAGCCTCGAACAGGACCCGCTCGACATCTACGGCTCGACCGAAGTCGACGTGTTCGGGGGCTGGACCGGTGAAGTGACCTCGGGTCTCACCGCCGACGTCGGCCTCCTCTACTACGTCTATCCCAGCGGCGGCTTCGGCGATGGCAACGTCTTCGAACCCTATGCATCGCTCAGCACCAGCCTGGGCCCGGTGACCGGCAAGGTCGGCCTGGCCTATGCCTGGAAGCAGGATTCGCTGGGGGGTGACGACAACCTGTACCTCTACACCGACCTGTCGGCCGGCATCCCGAACACGCCGATCTCGGTTTCGGCCCACCTCGGCTACACCGATGGCGCCTTGTCGCCCAACCTGCTGACGCTGAAGTCGACCAAGGGCGGCTTCGACTACAGCCTGGGCGCCAGCTGGAACATCACCAAGAACCTGTCGCTGGGCGCCAGCTATGTCGGGGTCGATGGCAATTCGATCGACGGCTATTCGAACGACACGGTCGTCGGCACGCTCAAGCTGAGCTTCTGATCCGTCCTCGCTTCGTCACACTGCGGCCCGTCCGGCATTGCCGGGCGGGCCGTGTGCTTTGAACCCCGTCGGTCAGCGCAGGTAGAAGTCGACCGTGGTGACCACCCGGACCTTCTTGTAGGGGGTGTCTGATACGCCCCAGCCGCCACCACTGTCGCCATCGCGCGCCTGGACTTCGAAATAGCCCTGGGTCGCGCTCTTGATCGTGCCGACGCTGGTGCCGCTGTCCTTGGCGAACTGTTCGGCCGAGGCGCGCGCGTCCCTGGTTGCGTCGGCCACCATCGCCGGCTTGATCGCGTTGAGCTTGGTGAAAGTGAAGGCCATGCCCGACCCTTCTTCCAGCACCACGCCGCGCCGGACCAGTTCGAACTGCCGCTTCACCGCGGACTGGGCGCGCTTGATGTCGGTGGAACGCAGGGTCATCCGCTGGCGCACGGTAAAGCGCTGCACCCCGTTGTCGGTGAACTGGCTGACGTTGGCACCGGTCGGCTGCAAGTCGTCCGCCGGAAAACCCAGTTCCCGGAAGAAGGCGCGGATCGATTCGGTATCGCGGTCGACGCTGGCCTGGGCCGTGGCGAAGTCTTCTGACGTTGCGGAATAGGCAATCGTCCAGGTGGCGAGATCGGCGGTCACCTCGCGTTCGGCAAGGCCGCGCACGGTGACGGAGCGGTCGGCGTCCTTGGCACGGACCAAGCCGTTGCCCAGCAGGT
>Ga0208693_1000056_pt1 | contig 90236 bp, 94 predicted proteins | sample AD_UKC071_MetaG_FD_184438 | JGI IMG/M metagenome (GOLD analysis project Ga0208693, IMG submission 184438) | Active sludge microbial communities of municipal wastewater-treating anaerobic digesters from USA - AD_UKC071_MetaG (SPAdes) (version 2) | ecosystem: Engineered > Bioreactor > Anaerobic >... | reverse complement strand
CAGAGCAAAGCACGGTATAATCTTTGGTGTATAGTTTTGTTTGCATAACTAAATTATACCAGGGTACGGGCTCCTTCGCGAGCCCGTATTCTCGTTATTAGACAAAAAAGGGCCGTGCAGGATGAACGAATCAACGTTCATTCTGCAACAGCCCCTTTTTACCTAGGTTACGAACTACAGGCGAACTACGTTAGCTGCTTGCGGACCGCGGTCGCCCTGGACGATTTCGAAGCTTACTTCTTCGCCTTCGTTGAGGGTTCTGAACCCGCTGCCTTGGATGGCTGTGAAGTGTACGAATACGTCTTCGCCGTCTTCACATTCGATGAAACCATAGCCCTTTTCCGCGCTAAACCATTTTACTCTACCAGTCATGCAGAGGCCTCCTGAAAATTTAATGCTGGGCAAGGCTTAAACTACGCAAACATCTTGCAGCCCTTGCTCAACTTCAGGTTGGAACTCGAGGCCTTACGTGTTCGCTTCATTTAATCGCCTAACCGACTTCAGCATACCACAGGCGCAAGCGGCTGTCAAACTATTTCGAGTTTCAAGAGGCAGGAAGCTGGAAGGAAGATGCGAAGCGGCCCAGATCGGAGGCGGGAAACAGGAGGTAGAGGGCCTGATGCAGGAAGCAGAGCGGGGGCGAAGAAAATGTGTGGGTGAGGTGGCTTTTTTTGCTTGGGAAGTTTCGGGGTGCTTGGTTAAAGGTGTTTGGTTGGGATGCCGATAGTTAAGGTGGAGTACCTTAGGGATGAGGTGGCAAGATGAGGATCTCTGGATTGAATTCAGGATTGGATATAGAACAGATTGTCAGCGATTTGGTGAGGGCGCAGCGCATTCCCCTGGATCGGGTCTACCAGCAAAAAGTAAAGACCGAGTGGAAGCGCGATGCCTACCGGGAGGTCAACAGCAAACTGCTGCGCTTTCGGAACTTGGTCTTCGATCTGACGCTGGAGGGGACGTTCCTCAAGAAAAGCGCCGCTTCTTCGCGCCCGGATCTGCTCACCGCCACTGCTTCCGGCGCAGCGACCGAGGGGACCTGGGAGATCGTGGTAAAGAAGCTGGCTTCCGCAGCGCGGCAGGTCAGCGAGCTGCCGGAAGATCTGCCTGGGGGCTTTTCCTTTGTTATCGGGACTTCCCCGGAGAAGCTGGCCACCATCACGATTGAGGATGGCGATGGCCTGGAGCAGATCGCGGCCAAGATCAACAAGGCCCAAGTGGGCATCAACGCCTTTGCCCACGACGGCCAGATCTCTTTCACCACCACCGCCACCGGTCAGGACGCTGCGATCTATGTGGATCAGGCCTTTACCGAGCTCTTCGGCGGGGAGCTGGGGGCGCTGGCCCAAGTACCCGGTGAAGACGGAGAGCCCCCCATGGTCGGTGTCTGGACCGTGGAGGGCCAGGCTGTCCGCGGCTCCGATGCCGAAGTAGTGATCAACGGCATCGAGGCGACCTACGGAAGCAACACCTTCCAGTTCAACGGCATTACGGTAAACCTGCTCAACGCGGAAGCAGGTGCCGCGGTCACTGTTGAGGTCAAGCCGGATGTGGACTCGGTGGTGGAGAAGGTCAAAGAGTTTGTGAACCTCTACAACGAACTGGTGGGTGAGCTGAACCGGCTGCTGCGGGAGGAAGTGTACCGCGACTTTCCGCCCCTGACCCAGGAGCAAAAGGATGCCATGTCGGACAAGGAGATCGAGCTCTGGGAAGAGAAGGCCAAAAGCGGCCTCTTGCGTTCCGATTCCCTGCTCAGCTCGATCTTGAGCGAGATGCGCATGGCCCTTGGTGCCGCGGTGGAGCGGTCAGGTGGCGCAGTGAGCCTTAGGCAGATGGGCATCACCACCGGGGCCTGGTATGAATACGGGCGCCTCTATCTCGATGAAAACAAGCTCAGGAGCGCCCTCACGGAAGATCCCGATGCTGTGCGGGAGCTCTTCACTCAGCAGGGTGGCGAAGGGAAGACCGCGGGTATAGCCCGCAGGCTCACGGAAGTTTTGGATCGGGGGATGCAGCGCATCACCGACACCGCAGGCAAAGCCACCATTCCCTACGACCAGAGCTATTTAGGCAACCGCATCCGGGAATATGAATCCCGCCTGGAGGCCATGGAAGAGCGCCTGCGGCGCTTCGAGGAAGCACAGTGGAGAAAGTTTACGGCCATGGAAAAAGCTCTAGGCCAGCTCTATGCCCAAAGTGACTGGCTCTACCAGCAGCTCCTGGCCATGCAGGGATGATCTAAGTGGCAAAGGAACTTTACGAACGGAAACTAGCTCTGCTGCGGCAGCTCAAGGAGCTCACCGATCAGGCCCTGGCCTTTACCCCGGAAGAGCTGGTCCAGGATGACCACGCCCATGAGCGGGTGCTCCAGCTTTTGGCGGAGCGGGAGGGACTCATGGCGAGCATCGACCAGCTCGACCGGGAGCTGGCCCAGGGGATCGCCAAGGCCGCGGAGGCCCACAAAGAGGCGCTCCGGGCGGAACTGCTGCAGATTCAAGAGCAAAATGCCCGCCTGGAGGAAGTGTTCCAAAAGAGCCTGGCTCAGCTGCGGGAACAGACCCGGAAGATTCAAGATGGCCGGCAGTCCCAGCGCGCCTATTTTTCCCGGCCTAGCCCGGAAGGGGCTTTTATCGACACAAAACGCTGAGGCGGTTGGAAGGACCTATGGACGATTATTTCGGTTTAGCCAGAGAGCTCCTGGCAAAGGGGAGGGCCCAGATCGCCGACCCCTACGCCCAGGCAGAGCTTTACGATCTGCTCAACCTGCAGGTGGGCGGCGATGAATTCTATGTAGAGTTCGCCAAGGAGCGGGGCGGCCGGGTCTTGGATCTGGCCTGCGGTTCGGGGCGGCTCCTGCCGCAGCTGCTGGATGCAGGGCTGGAGGTAGCCGGTTTAGACCTTGCCCCGGCCATGCTGGAGCGGGCCAGGCGGAGGCTGGGGGAAAGGGCTGGCCAGGTGGAACTGGTTTTGGGGGATATGCGCGGGTTTTCCTTCGGGCAGCCCTTTGACACCATCCTCATCCCCTACTGTTCCCTGATCTACATGCACAGCGATGCTGACCGCCTCGCGGTGTTCCAAAGGTGCAGCCAGCACCTTCGGGAAGGTGGCTGGCTGGCCTTTGACTTTCTGGCGGGCGCTGTGGAAGTGGGTGAGGGAGTTCCTTCCCTGGCCCTGCAGGGCATCCACCCCTTCACGGAAGAGCTCCTGGTGAGCGTGGTGCAGATCAAGGGGCTGGCGAGGGACCTGAGACTTCTCAACCAGATCAACTATATCCTACCCAAAGAACCGAAACCGGCGCAGGTTACGGTGTTTGCCAGCAGGGAAGCGGTGGTTCAGCCTGAGCATATGGCGGACCTAGTGGTTCAGGCTGGCTTTGAAGTGGCAGGGGTCTACGGCAGCTTCGCCCTGGAACCCTACGCCGGTGGGGAAACCTGCCTGATGGTTGCCTGTAAGCGCCGGGGCTAGGAGGAATGTCCATGAAGATCAGTACAAGCGATTATGCTCTTTACAACCGCATGGAGGCTGCAGCCCAAGAGGCCGTGGAGCAGGTTTTGGCCGCAAGGACAGAAGGGTGCACCTGCCAGATGTGCCGGGAAGATATGCAGTGCCTGCTGCTCAACCAGCTCAAACCCCAGTATGTACCCCTGCTGCCGGGCATCAGCAAAGAGCCTTGGACCCTGGAGGACTTGGGGGCAAAGGCGCGGGCGGAGGTGATGGCCGCCGCCGAGCATGCCGTCTTTGTGGTGCGGCACAACCCCCGCCACGGGCATGAGCGGGCCCCCATGCAGAACTGCACGGAGGCCATGGTCCTGGGTGCCCTGGGGGAGGTTTTGACCAGGGAGAAACTGGCCCTGGGGAGAGAGGAGCTCAGCCGCTTAATGGCGGAGGTCCTCAATGAGCTGCCGCCCCGCTACACCACGTCCTTTAAGGGCGATGCCTTCGCCCGCACGGAAGAGCTGGAGGCGGCTTCCGTGGCCTCGATTTTGACCGCGATTTACGGTGCCCTCAAGCGGCTGGAGATGATCCCCGGTTCTGCCTAAACCAAGCAGGAAATGAAGAGGCGTCCTTGGCATGAGCTGAAGGACGCCTTTTTTTGTGCTGCTATGTGCGGGCCGCCAGGGCCTTTTCCCTGATTTCCTCCGCCACGGCGCTGCTGGTGAGGGATTCTACGGCTTGCCAAAACTGGATCGCGGGTTCGGGGCCTAAAATATCGCTGAAGATCTTATCACCCCTGTTGTTCCAGATGGTGATTTTCAGCCTTCCGCTTTTGTTTTGGATCCGGACAAAGAACTGACCGCTTTCGAACATGGTGTTCATGAGCAATCCCCCTTGTGCTTTTTAATAATGTTCCGCACGGGGCAGGGAAATCCTGCGCCGCGGCGCGGGAAAATGGTGGGTTTGCTAGCTCCCTCCTAGCTCGCCTGGAGCTGTGCTCATACAACCTGGGGTGCAGTGGATATACTAGGCAGAGCGGGAGGGAGCAGGCATGTTCTTCTGGCAGCGCACGAAAAAAAAGGGACCAGATCCCAGGGGCCTGGACCGCCTCAGTTCGTCCCTGGAGACCAACCTGCACTGGCTGCAGACAGATCTCTTCGCCAGTGACGAGACCATTGTCTACCGGCGCATCAAGACCAGCGGGCCCAAGCCCCGGGACTGCGTGCTGGTCTACGCGGATAACATGGTGAAACACGAGTACTTGAGCCAGTTTGTGCTCCGACCCCTGCTCAAAGCGGAGCTTCCCAAGGGGCTGCGGGGTGAGGAACTGGCCAGGTACCTCGCGGAACAGGTGATTGAGGCGGACAGTTCCGAGTGCATCACCGGCTACAGCCAGATTGGCGACAAGATCATGGGCGGGGTGGGCGTGCTCCTCGTGGATGGCTGTCCCCTGGGTCTGGTGGTGGATGCCCAGGGCTGGGCCAAACGGACGGTAACGGAGCCCCCTTCAGAAAGTGTGGTGCGGGGACCCCGCCTGGGCTTCAGCGAAGACCTGGGGGTGAACATCAGTTTAGTGCGCCTGCAGATCGCCAGTCCCAACTTCAAAACCAGATTCGTGCAGGTGGGTGAGCAGACCAAAACCAGGGTGGCCATTTTGTACCTGGACAATGTCACCTCCCTGGATTTGGTGGATGAAGTGCAGCGGCGCATTGAGGAGATTACAATCGACGCCGTGTTGGATTCCGGCTACATCCAGGAATACATCAGGGATGCGCCCTATTCCCCCTTTCCCACAATCGGCCACACGGAGCGGCCCGATGCGGCCGCGGCCAAGATCCTGGAGGGGCGGGTGGCGGTGCTGGTGGACGGCTCGCCCTTCGCGCTAACCATGCCCTACCTTTTGGTGGAGGCCTTTCAGGCCAACGAAGACTACTACAACCACTGGATGGTGGCCAGCTTTCACCGGCTGATCCGCTACATCAGCTTCTTCATCACCACCAGCACCCCCGCGATCTACATCGCCCTGATCAGCTATCATCCCCAGCTCATTCCCACCAACTTGGTGGTGAGCATCTCCGCGGCCCGGAAAAATGTGCCCTTCCCGGGCATTGTGGAAGTGATCATCATGGGTTTGGTTTTCGAGATCCTCCGGGAAGGGGGTGTGCGCCTGCCCCGGCCCATCGGGCAGGCGGTGAGCATCGTGGGGGCCATTGTCTTAGGCGAAGCCGCCGTAAGTGCCAGCTTGGTCAGCGCCCCCATGATCATCGTGGTGGGCCTCACGGGCGTGGCCGGCTTTGTTAACCCCTGGCTGAATGACATTGCCGTGCTCTTCCGGCTGCTCTTTGTTGTGCTGGCCTCGGTCTTGGGCCTCTATGGCTATGTTTTGGGAGTGATCGCAGTGGTGCTGCTCCTCTCCTCCATGGAATCCTTCGGGGTACCTTACCTTTCCACCATGACCACGCTGGTTCCCCAAGACATCAAAGATACCCTGCTGCGGGTGCCCTGGTGGCAGATGACCCTGCGCCCCAGGTATCTGGCCTCCAAAGACCGCCAGCGCCTGCAGGGGCGGGGAGGCCGGGGCTCATGAGGCGGCGCCTTTTCCCCATGCTCAGCCTGCTCCTTGTGTCCCTGCTCCTTACGGGGTGCTGGGATTACATGGAAATCGAGTCCTTGGAGTTTGTCTTCGGCCTGGGCGTGGATCAGGTAAAACCGGAGGTTGTGGTGGTTTTGGAGATGGCCAAGACCAGCGGAGGTGGGCAGCAGACCATGGTGGAACCCAAAGTGCTCTCCACCAAGAGCCAGAGCGCAGCCACCGCAGCCCGGGCCTTGTCTAACCCGGCGGGCCTGAGGACCTTCTGGTCGCATGCTTACGTCTTTTTGATTTCTGAACAAGTGGCCCAGGAAGGTATCATCCCTGCCATGGAGCACATTGTCCGCAGCCGCCACCTGCGCAGCACGGTGTGGGTGTTCATCACCAAGGAGTGCACAGCGGAAGAGGTGTTCAAAAGCAAACCGCCGGTGGCCAATTCCGTGAGCGAACATCTCAACTCCATCGTGCTCATGCAGGACGCTATCTCCGGTTTCCTTCCCCTGCAGGTGTGGCAGCTCAATCAGGCCTTTGCCGCGGAAGGGGTGGCGGCCATACTGCCCACGGTGAAGCTGGTCCACCAACGGGGTGAGCTGGTGCCCATCGTGGAGGGGACCGCGGTGTTCAAACGGGACCGCATGGTGGGCTGGCTGGACGGGCAGGAAAGCGACATACTCTGCCTGCTGAAGGGTCTTGACCAGCGGAGCTATTACGTGGTGGACACCAAGGTGACCGATCACGGCTATTTCCCCATCACCTATGAGCTGGTGGGGAACCGTGTGGAGCTGAAGCCCCTGGTGAGAAAGGATGGCAGTATTGCCGTGGCCATTTCCCTGACCCTGGAGTTGGGGGTGGAGGAGATCGGGGCAGCTCCCCTCAGCTTCCGCGACGAAAAACTGGTCAGAAGCGTGGAGGCGCAGCTGGCCACCTTTGTTACCCGGGAAGTGCGGGGGTTCCTTTGGAAAATCCAGAGGGAGTACAACGCGGATATCCTAGGTTTCGGTCAGCTGTTTAGGCGCAAAAAGCCAGAGGTGTGGCGCCGCTTGGGGGAGGACTGGGACGCCCAGCTGCGGGATCTCCAAGTGGAGCTGGACGTTCAGTGCAAGATAGTCTTCACCGGGACCTCCTCTGAGCCGCTGCTGGTGAGGGAATAGGCGTGGTGGTCGTCGTGATCTTAGCCTACGCCGCGGTGGCGGCCCTGGAGATCTGGCTGTGGGCGGAGCGTCCCTGGCAGAAGGTTTTGCTCTACCTGGTGCTCATCGCCGCCGGGGCAGTGCTGGCTGCCCTGCTGCTTAGGGATAGCGACCTGAAAGTGCCTGAACCTGTGGGGTTTGTGACCAGGCTGATCAAACGGCTGTGGGAGGGAGGCGGGGGCAAGTGAAGGAGCTGGTGCCTGACCATCAGGGCCTGGTGCTGGTGATGCTGTTTGTGGTGGGCAACACCCTGGTCTTCGCCCTGGGGGGCGTGGCTGGTCCCGACATCTGGCTGGCTTTTCTCTTGGCCACCGTCCTGGCCATCCCCATGATCTTGCTTATGGCCCGGGTGCGCAGCCTGATGGGGGGCGCCTCCCTGGCCTGCGGCTTGGAACAGCTTTTGGGCAAGTGGCCGTCGCGGGCCTTGGCCTTTGCCTATGCCGGTTATGCTTGGCGGCTGGCCTGCTATGTGGTGAGTGATGTGACCAACTTCATCCAGGCCGTTGCGCTGCCCACCACGCCGCAGGTGGTCACCGCTACACTGTTTGCCCTGCTCATGCTCTGGGCCGCCAAGGAAGGGGTGGAGGTTTTGGCCCGCTTTGCGGCGATAATGAGCAAGGTGGTTTTCAACGTCCTCTTCGTCACTTTTCTCATGCTCCTGAGCCAAGTGGAGCTCGGGGAGTTCCAGCCGGTGATGTATAACGGGGTGAAACCCGTTTGGCTGGGTGCTTTCCAGCTCTTGGAGTTCCCCTTCCTGGAGGTTGTGGTGCTCTTTTGGGTCTTTGACTGCTTTCGCAGCAAGAAGTCCCCCTACAGAGTCTTCCTCCCCGGCTTTGTGGCCGCGTCCCTGATCCTGCTGGTGATGGCCAGCACCAGTTTGGCTGTCGTGGGGGCAGAGCGCTATGCCCAGTTTTACTTCCCCGTCTGGGCGGCGGTGGCCCGGATCAACATCTCCACCTTCCTGACCCGGCTGGAGGCCATTATCGGTGTGACCTTCGCCATAGGCAGTTTCGTAAAGATGGCCGCCTGCCTGCTGGCGGCCAGCCGCTCTCTGGCCTACTCCTTCGGCTTCGCTGACTACCGCTTCCTGGTTACTCCCCTGGCCTTGGGGGTGATCCCCGGTTCCCAGTGGTTCATCAGTACCCTCTTGGATGTGGAGCTGTCTGTGATCAAAACCTACCCCACCAGCGCCACCTTTTTCCAGGCGGTTTTGCCCGTTCTGATCTGGATTTGGGTGGAGTGGCGCGCGAGGAAGCTGGGGAGGGGGAAGAGTTCCCCCACCCAGGCAGGAGGGCAGTGAAAAGTCGAGAATTATTCGCTTGTATGTCTACGCTGAATTGAGGAGGCGCTGCGCATGGATGCGATGGCAAGCTACCAAGCCTGGCTGAATAATCCTCTGATTGACGAGGACACCAAAACCGAACTGCGGGGCTTGGCAGAAAATCCCCGGGAAATAGAGGATCGGTTTTATAAATGGCTGGAGTTTGGCACCGGGGGTTTGAGGGGTACCATGGGTGCCGGCACCAACAGGGTGAATATCTACACCATCCGCCTGGCCACCCAAGCCCTGGCCGCTGTCCTCAAGGCGGAGGGGAGGGACAAGGGCGTGGTGATCGCCTACGACTCCAGGCGCAGGTCCCGTGAGTTTGCCCAGGCGGCCGCGGGGGTCTTGGTGGCCAACGGCCTGCCGGTGTACTTGTTCCCGGAGGTGGCCCCCACGCCGCTCCTTTCCTTTGCCGTGCGCCACCTTGAGGCCGCGGCGGGCCTGGTGATCACCGCCAGCCACAATCCGCCCGAGTACAACGGGTACAAGGTGTATAACGAGGCCGGGGGGCAGATCTTAAGCGCCGAGGCCGCAAAGATCAGCTCCCGCCTGGCTAGGCTGCGCCTGGAGGAGGTGCAGTTTGCCCCGGATCCCCTGGAACATCCCCTCTTGAGCCTGGTGGGGGATGAGGTGGTGGAAGCCTATTACCACGCGGTACTCTCCAGCGTCCCTCCCCTGGAGCACAGCGGTGAGCTGGGCGTTTTGTACACTCCCCTCCACGGCACCGGGGGACGTTATGTGCCGGAAGTGCTGCGGCGGGCGGGCTTTCGGCGGGTCGCTGTTGTACCGGAGCAGCTTAAGCCCGATGGGGATTTTCCCACCGTGACTTCGCCCAATCCAGAGGATGGGGAAGCCTTTGCCCTGGCCTTTCAGCAGGCCGCGGGGAAAGGCTGTGATCTGATCATTGCCACCGACCCCGATGCGGATCGCATGGGGGTGGCGGTGCGCCAGGGGGAGAGCTGGGTGCTGCTGAACGGCAACCAGATGGGCGTGCTCCTCGCGGACTATCTCCTCTCCCGCCTGGAGCCCCCCAAGCTGCAGGGGGGCGTTGTGGTCAAGACCATCGTCACCACGGAGATGATCCTGCCGCTGGCCCGCCGCTGGGGGGTGGAGGTGCTCAACACCTTGACCGGGTTTAAGTACATCGGCGCGCTCATGGATCGCCTGCCGCCCGCGGGTAAGCAGTTCATCTTCGGTTTTGAGGAAAGCTACGGCTATCTGGCGGGCACCTACGCCCGGGATAAGGATGCGGTGGTGGCCAGCCTCCTGGCCGCCCAGGCCGCGGCCTTCTACGCCCAAAGGGGTTTGAGCCTCGCCCAGCGTCTAGAGGAGCTCTTCACCGCATACGGCTGTTACCTCCAGGATGTCGCTTCGTATTCCTTCGCCACCAGCCTAGAGGCGGAGCGGGCGCGCCTTTTTGTCCAGCGGCTGCGGGAAAAGCCCCTAACGACACTGGCCGGGGAGGCGGTGCTGGAAATTAGGGACTACGGCCGGGGCGTGCGCTGGGAGCTGGCGACGGGCAGGGAAGCTCCCCTTGACCTTCCCCGGGAAGATGTGCTGCAGTGGATAACCGAAAAGGGCAGCAAGGTATCCCTGCGCCCCTCAGGCACCGAGCCCAAGATGAAACTCTACCTGGAGGTGCAGGGCCGCAGCCGCGGGGAGGCGGAGGAGCGGCTTTTCAAGCTCAAAGCCGCCTGCCACCAGCTGATTGTGCAGGGCCTGGCGGAAAGCTAAGCAGCCCTCCCTTTTCGGGGTAGCAAAAACACCGCTGTCTGCCGCCTTGGGGCCAGCGGTGTTTGCTTTTGGAGACCGGGGAAGCTCAGCGGTGCTTGTCCACGATGGCCATGATCTCATCCAGGTGGGCGATGGCCAGCTCCGTGAGTTCCGGGTCGATGTGCCCCGCCTGGACATTGTTGCGCAGGAGGGCGGTGACCTTGTCCTTGGACATGGCCGGCCGATAGGGCCGGTGTTCCAGGAGAGACTGGGTGATATCCGCCACAGCCATCAAACGGGCCTCCAGGCCCAGCTGCTCGGCCCGCAGGCCGAAGGGGTAGCCGGTGCCATCCAGCCGCTCGTGGTGGAAGGCGGCCCAGCCCGCGAGCTCTTCGGCACCGGGTCCGAACTCCCTGATCAGATGGTAGGTGTGATAGGTGTGCTGCTGCATCACGGCCCGCTGCTCCCGGCTGAGCCCCCCGGGATGCATGAGGATCTCGTCGGGGACCGCCAGCTTGCCCAGGTCGTGGAGGAGGCCGGCCACCTTGATGGTGCGCACCTTGGTCTCGGGCATGTCCAGTTTCCGGGCCAAAAACTCCGCCACATCGGCCACGCCCTTGGAGTGATCTCCGGTCCAGGGTGATTTGGCGTCCACGATGGTGGCCACCAGCTCGCCCAGTTCCTCCAGCTCATCGATGGTCAACTTCCGCCGGAAGCTGGACCGCCCAGCGGCGTACTGGTAGTTGCGGTGCTGAAGATCAAGCCAGAAGCTGGGCGTTTGGGCCACGCGCCTTAAGGCTTCCACCACCTCCGGGGAGAAGACGTCCCCCTGTCTGTGGGTGAAATAGGCGAGGATGTCCTCCACCTGCCAGAGGTAGTAGGTGTCCTTCTTGAGGATGATATCCACCCGGTCCGCGACATGCAGGACGGCGGGGATGGGGCGCAGGTTAGGGGAGTAATAATCGTGATGTTCCAGGACGTTGCGGGCCAGGCCGCTGAACAGGCTGATGGACCTAACCAGGCGGTAGCCCCGCAGGCAGTGGGCGGAAACCCGCTCCCGCACCGGCTCCAAATCCGCCAGCGCCAGCTGCTCGTCGGAGGTGAGGATGCCCACATCGTGGAGGAGGGCGCTGAGCACCAGCTCATTGAGCTCCGCTTCCGTCCAGTCCAGCTTCCTACCGAGGTGGTAGGCGATATGGGCCACCCGTTCAGCGTGGTCCAGGAAAACCTGCTTGTTGATGTCCCCGGCCCTGCTCAAACTGCGCATGGTGGAGATTAGGTCTGCTTCAAACTGTGCCATGGGTTTCACTCCTCGCCAAGAGTCACGCGGATGGAAAAAGGATATCTCCGCCGGAAGGGGAATAAGAATACCCGTATGTTCTAAAAGGAGTGGCTTGAATGCAGCAAAAACGTGCTAGTCTTTGGAACCTTTTCAGCGTCTTTTTCCGCATCGGCGCCTTCACCTTCGGCGGGGGCCTGGCCATGCTGCCCCTCATCGAACGGGAAGTGGTGGAGGTCCAGGGCTGGGTGGAGCAGGAGGAGATCTTGGATATTGTGGCCCTCTCCCAATCCGTGCCCGGAGCCATCGCCGTGAACAGCGCCATCTTCATCGGCCTCCGCCTGCGGGGGCTGGCGGGGGCTCTGGCGGCGCTCCTGGGCGTGATGACCCCCTCCGTTGTAATTATCCTCATCATAGCACATTTCTTTACACAGTTTCAATCCAATCCCTATGTGATGCGGGCTTTCTCCGGGGTCAAGGCCGCGGTGATCGGCCTGGTGGCCGCGGCAGCCTGGCGGGTGGGCCGGCAGGTGGTCACCAGCCCCTACGCATTGGCCGCCTCATTGGTCGCCCTGGTTTTGAGCGTCTTTGATCTGCTGCCCATCGTTTGGATTATCATTTTAGGGGGTATCAGCGGGATCATCTACTTCAGCCGCCGGGAAGGGGGAGTGGCCAAGTGATCTTCTGGCAGCTCTTTGCTTCGTTCTTTAAGATCGGACTTTTCACCATCGGCGGCGGGTACGCCATGCTGGCCCTCATCCAGCAGGAAATCGTCCGGTTGGGCTGGATGACGCCCCAGGAGTTCGTGGATGTGGTGGGCATCGCCGAGGTTACCCCTGGACCCATCGCCATTAACTCCGCAACCTTTGTGGGGTTCCGCACCGGGGGCATTCCCGGGGCTCTGCTCGCTTCCTTTGCCGTGGTGCTGCCCTCGCTGCTCTGCGTGAGCGTGGTGAGCCGCATGTGGAACAGGTACAAGGAAGCCCGCCTGGTGCAGTTCATGTTCGCGGGCATCCGCCCTGTGGTGGCTGGCCTGGTGGCCGCGGCTGCAGTGCTCATTGCCTTGGCCACCTTCCGGTATGTACAGGGGTTCCCTGGGAAGCTTTGGACGGGGCTCATCGCCGCCGGCTGCTTCTACGGGGTGGGAGTGAAGAAGTGGAATCCCATCAAGGTGCTCATGATTGCGGCGGTTTTGGGCCTGCTGCTCTTCCGCTGAAGGATTTGGGGAAAAATGCCACGGAGGTCTAGCCAAGGGGCCACCTTCGTGGTATACTTTTGATGTCGGTATGACTGGGTGGTCACATAAGGGGGGGAGGAAGGTGCCCAAGCAGACGTTTTTCAACCTGGAGCCGGAAAAGCGCCAGGGAATCATCGCCGCCGCGGTGCGGGAGTTTGCCGAGCACCCCTTTGAGCAGGCTTCCCTGACCAAGATCGTGGAAAGCTGCGGCATCGCCAAGGGCAGCATGTACCAGTATTTCGAAGACAAGCTGGATCTCTACCTGTACATCGTGGATCTGGCCTACGAACAGAAAAAGGCCTATGTGGGCAGGGCCTTCAGCTTGGAGGGGGACATCTTCGCGGTTTTGAGCGAGTATTACCGCTTGTCCTACCAGTTTGCCCTGGACCATCCCCTGCTGCACCAGGTGGCCAACAAGTTCTGGGATTCCCGCTCCGAAGCCCTCCGGGCCGAGCTGGAGAAGGGCCGCCTGAGCCGGTCCAGGGATTTTGCCCGGGTCTTGGCCGAGGCCATGGCCGCAGGGAAGGTCAATCCCCAGCTGGATCCGGAAGCGGTCTTTTTTGTGTACCACGCGGTGGGCAAAGAACTGATCGATCATTTTCACCAGGGCTGTAATGACGAGTTTTTGCAGCAGGTCTTGGATGTTTTGAAATATGGACTACAGGCACGGGACTAAGGAAACAGGGGGCGAGACAAGATGTGGAAACGCATGGGCTTGCAGCTGATCATAGCTTTGCTGCTCTTGACTTGGGGCGGGTTTGCCAGCGCCCAAGTCTTAAATGTGGCCATTCCCCAGGATCCGGATAGCTTCGATCCCACCCGCACGGTGGCCGCAGCCACCAGCGAGGTGGCCTTCAACATCTATGAAGGTCTGGTCAAGGCCACGCCGGAGGGGGGAGTTGCCCCGGCCCTGGCCAGCCACTGGACTGTGGACCAGGGAGGCACCTTGTACACCTTTTACCTGCGGGAGGCCTACTTCCATGACGGCAGTCCCGTCACGGTGGAGGATGTGGTCCACAGTTTGAACCGGGCCCGGGATCCGGAGCTGGCGGTGCGCGCCGGGGAGCTTGCGGTGATCAAAGAGATCACTGCCCTGGAGAACGCGGTGCAAATTGAACTCCACGAGCCCCACGGGGCCTTTCTCTACCTGCTCACGGAGGTGTATGCCTCCATCTACCCCAAGGGGGCGGGGGATCTCAGCCGGAAGCCCATCGGCACCGGCCCCTATTACCTCGCGGACTGGGGCCCCAACCAGCGTCTGGAGCTGCGCCGCTTTGAGCACCACTGGTCGGGGCAGCGCCCCTATTTTGCCCAGGTCAACTTTTTGATCATGCCCGATGAAAACAGTATGGTGCTCAACCTCAAAGCGGGGCGGATCCAGCTCATCCCCCGCCTGGAGGTGTCCGTTTTGCACCAGGTGGAAAACAGCCCCGGGATCAAGGTCCTGGCCTCGCCCATGAACCTGGTCCAGCTGTTTGCCATCAACAACGCCCGGCCCCCCTTTGATGACCTGCGGGTCCGCAGGGCTTTGGCCCTGGGTCTGAACCGGGAAGAGATCTTGCTGGGGGCAGCCTGGGGGAACGGCTTTCTTCTGGACAGCGCCCTAAGCCCGGCCATGGCAGGCTTTTACCACGACGGTCTGGGGGAGATCAACCCCTACGATCCGCAGCGGGCCAAGGAGCTGCTCCGGGAGGCGGGGCAGGAAAACCTGCGCTTTACCTTGACCCTACCCGCCAACTACCCCTTCCACGTGCAGGCCGGGGAAATCGCGGCCCAGCAGTGGCAAGCCCTGGGCCTGGAGGTGGATCTGGAGATTGTGGAGTGGGGGACCTGGCTGGAGCGGGTTTACACCCAGAGGGACTACGATGTTTCCATCATCGGTTTGGCGGGGCGTCTCGATCCCCATGCCATCTTGGTCCGCTACACCACAGACAGCAGCCGCAACTTCTTCAACTTCTCCAACGCCCGCTACGATGAGCTGATCGAGCTGGGGCTGCGGGCCGAGGGGGAAGAGCGGCGGGCCATTTACCTGGAGGCCCAGGAGATTTTAGCCCGGGAGCTGCCTGGCATTTTCATCATGGATCCGCAGCAGCTTGCGGCCATGCGGGAAGAAGTGCAAGGCTGGCGCAGCTACCCGGTGTACGTGGTGGACCTGGCCAGTTTGTATCAGTAGGGGGAAGGCAGGGAGTATGAAGCGTTATCTGTGGCGCAGAGCCGGGGGATTTCTCCTCACCGCGCTCTTGGTGAACTTTGCCACCTTTTTCATCCTGCAGGTGCTGCCTGGTGATCCGGCCCTGCTCATGCTGGGCACCGAGGGCAGCCCCGAGGCCTATGCCGCCCTGCGCCGGGAGCTCAGCCTGGATAAGCCGGTGCTGCCGCGCTATGGCCAGTGGCTGCTACGCTTCATCGGGGGCCAGTGGGGGAACTCCTGGCGCTATTCCCTGCCTGTGCGGGAGTTGGTGAGCCGGGCCTTTCCCCTTTCCTTGGGCCTGGCCCTCCTGGCGGTGGGGGCCGCGGCGGGCGCGGCTCTGCCGGTGGGCCTGTACATGGCCCTGCGGCCCCGCAGTTTCGGCAGCCGCCTGCTTTCCCTCGGCACCCAGCTGGGGCTGGGTTTGCCCCAGTTTTGGGTGGGCATTCTGCTCATCCAGCTCTTCGCGGTGCAGCTGCGGCTGCTGCCCCCGGGGGGAGCCGAGGGCTGGGTCAGTTTTCTTCTGCCCACCCTGACTTTGGCCCTGCCCAGGATGGCGGTGCTCAGCCGCTTTTTGCGCGCCGGCATGCTGGAGGCTCTGGCTGAGGATTATGTGCGCACCGCCCGGGCCAAGGGGCTGCCCCAAGGGAGCGTTTTGTTCAAACACGCCCTGCGCAACGCGGCCTTGGGCCCCCTCACCGCCGCGGGAGTGCAGTTCGCCCAGCTCTTGGCGGGCACCATCGTGGTGGAACAGGTCTTCGGCCTGCCCGGTGTGGGCCAGCTCCTCCTAAACGGCGTGTTCCAGCGGGATCTGCCCCTGGTGCAGGCGGTGGTGACCCTGGTGGTTCTGCTTATCCTCCTCTTTGATCTGGCCTTCGATCTCTGTCTGGGGCTTTTGGATCCCCGCATCCGCTATGAATGAAGGTGAAAACGACCATGAATTCCCGCAGCTGGGGTAGGATCTTAGTGGGCTTTATGCTTGCGTTCACTATCCTAGGTTGGGTTTATACCCCCCATGATCCCAATCAAATCAGCATTGCCAAGCGTTTTCAGCCCCCCAGTGGGGAGCATCCCCTGGGGACGGATCACTTCGGACGGGATGTGCTCAGCCGCATCCTCTGGGGCGCGCGCATTTCCCTGGCGGTGGGGGTGGCCGCGGTCTGCCTGGGGGCGGCTGCGGGAGTGGCCCTGGGGCTGGCCGCCGGTTTTTTTGGCGGCTGGTGGGATGAACTGCTCATGCGCCTGAGCACCAGCCTGCAGGCCCTGCCCAGCATCCTTCTGGCCCTGCTCTTTGCCGCCATCTGGTCGCCCGGTGTGCCCGTTGTGGTCTGGGGCATCGCCCTGGGAAACATCCCCAGTTTCCTCAGGGTCACCAGAAACCAGGTGCTCAGCATCAAACAGCGCCCCTATGTGGAAGCGGCCCGGGCGCTGGGGGCAGGGGATCTGCGCATCATGCTGCGCCACATTCTCCCCAACCTCCGGGGGGCCCTCTTGGTGCAGCTTTCCGTGAGCCTGGCGGGGGCCATTTTGGCCGAGGCCTCCCTGAGCTACTTGGGAGTGGGTATCCAGCCGCCGGATCCTTCCTGGGGGCGCATGCTGCGGGAGGCCCAGCCCTACGGTTCCCTGGCCCCCTGGCTGGTTTTAGCTCCGGGCCTCTTCATTGCCCTAGCTGTGATCGGCTTTAACCTCCTGGGGGATAACTGGATTTTAGGCAGGGAACGGGTGGCTAAAGGAGAATAAAGGAGCAGAGATGTTCTGCTAAAAAGGGGTGGAGCCATGCTTAAGCTCGAGGGCGTTACCAAGCGCTACAAAGGTGCCAGTGTCAACGCGGTGGATAACCTCCATCTGGAGGTGCGTCCCGGGGAGATCTTCGGCTTTCTAGGGCCCAACGGGGCCGGCAAAACGACCACCATCAAGATGGTGGTGGGCCTTTTGGCCGCGGACCGGGGCAAGATCGTGGTCAACGGCCGCGATCTGGCAGCCGATCCCCTGGGGGCTAAGCGTTCCATCGGTTTTGTGCCTGATAATCCCAATTTGTACCCGCGGCTGACGGGCCTGGAGTACCTCAATCTGATCGGGGATGTGTACGGTGTGGATGGCGCCACCCGCAAAAGGCGCCTGGATTACTATCTGCAGATGTTCGAACTCACCTCGGCCGTGGGGGATCTGATCCAGAGCTATTCCCGGGGCATGCAGCAGAAACTGGCCCTAACCGGCGCCCTTTTGCACCAGCCGCCCCTCTTCATTTTGGATGAACCCATGGTGGGTCTGGACCCCAGATCCGCGCACCTCTTTAAGCGGGTGATGCAGGAGCATGTGAACCAGGGGAACACCGTGTTTTTCTCCACCCACATCCTGGAGGTGGCGGAAAACCTCTGCCACCGGGTGGGGATTATCAACAAGGGGCAGCTCATCGCCTGTGGGACCATGGATGAACTGCGCCAGGCTTCGGGCCAGGCCGGTTCCAACCTGGAGAAGCTGTTCCTGGAGCTTACGGATGCGGGTGGTATAGATGAAGAATAGGCTGTGGACCCTTTACCGCACACTGCTCAACAACCACTACGGCTTCTCTGCCGCCAAGTTCTACTACATCAAAAAGCGGCAGCGCACTTGGGAGCCCTTGGTGATCGTGGCTGGGCTCACCCCCGCTGTGGTCATGGGTATCGTGTTCATCTGGAACCTCACGGAGCAGCTGTTCATCGGGGGGCTCGCCTTCGGCCAGCCCCATCTGGCGCTGCTCAACGGCGCCCTTTTGGTCTCTTTGGCGGGGCTTTTCTTCGGGTTTTTCTCGGTGCTCTCCGCTTTTTACTTCAGCACCGACCTGGAGGTTTTGCTGCCCCTACCCCTGAAATCCTGGGAGATTCTCACCGCGAAGTTCGCGGTGGTGCTCACAGGGCAGTATGCCATCAATCTCCTGATCCTGCTGCCGCTGTGGCTCCGCTACGGGCTGCTGGCCGGGGTGGGCCTGGGCTATATAGTCAGCGCCGTGGTGGTCTTTCTGGCCCTACCTGTGGTGCCCTTGGTTTTAGCCAGCATCCTGGCGGTTTTGCTCATGCGGCTGGTGAACATCAGCCGCCACAAAGACAGACTGGCCCTGGTGGGGGGCTTCCTGCTCGTGATTGTGCTGGTAGGCTTTCAGTTCTGGCTGCAAAGCAGCCTAGGCGGGGACGATCCCGAACTGGTCATGGAGCAGCTCCTGGGCCGGGCCGATGGGATCATCAAAGCGGCGGGACGGGTTTTCCCGCCCAGCGTCTGGGCGGCCCAGGCCATGGCCTATGCCCACACCTGGCAGGGCTGGCTTAATCTCCTCTACGTGGCCGCCCTGAGCGCCTTGGCCCTTTTCCTCCTCTACCTTCTGGGTGAGAAGGTCTTCCTCCAGGGACTCTTAGCCGGGCTGGAAGGAAGCCGGGGAACCGGAAGGGCCCGCCAGGTGGAGCTGGCAGAAGAGCGGGCCCGGGCGCCGCTTATGACCGTGGCCAGCCTGGAGTGGAAGCTCTTTGTGCGGGACCCGGGCTTTGCTTTAAACGGCCTCATCGGCTATGTGCTCCTGCCCGCCATGGCCCTTTTGCCCCTGTTCGGCCAGAAACTGCAGAACAACCCCTTTGAGCTTCTGGCCCTAGACCAGCTGCACCCGCTAGTGGTGGCCGGGGGCCTGGCCCTTTATTTCCTGTTCATGACGGGCATGTCCATGATCCCCGCCACCACCTTTTCCCGGGAGGGGAGGTACCTGTGGATCATCCGCAGCCTGCCGCTGGATATAGAACAGATCATCGGGGCCAAGGTGCTGGGCTCCCAGGGGGTGAACACCATCGGCTGCCTGGTGGGTATCATCCCCGTGGCCTATCTCATGGGCTGGGGAGTGGGGGAAGTTGTGCTCGGGGCTGTGCTGGGCGTGCTCCTGGCCAGTGCGCTGGCGGGCTTTTTGGTCCTCTTTGACCTGCGCAAGCCCATGCTGGATTGGGTGAACCCCTTGAAGGCGGTGAAATCCAACCTCAACGCCTTGGTGGGCATGATCCTGGGCCTGGCCTTCGGGTTCGCCCTGGGCTTTTTACTCTATGGCAACGTACAGACCGGCACCTTGTGGCTCATTCCCCTGGAGCTCTTGGCGGCAGCCCTGGCTTTGGGGGCCCTGGTGAGGGTTTTGATCCGGCGCTGGGCGCCTCAGCTGTGGGCGCGGATCTAAAGGGAGGGTAGTATGGGCTTTCTGGAAAAACCAATTGTTCGCGATCTCTTGCTGCTGGTTTTTGGACTAGCCCTGGGCGTCCTCGCGCACTACCTGGTGCGCATCCATCTGCTGCCCCGGCTGCAGAAGCTGCTGCGGAAAACCCGCATCAAATGGGACGATGTCCTCTTCGAACAGGGGGTGTTCGGCGCCGCGGCTTTGCTTATCCCCTTGGTGGTCATGTTCCGGGTCACCCCGTTTTTGACCGTGCTGCAGGGAGGGGCCATGCAGCTTCTGAAGGTGGTGGCGGTGACGGTGGTCGCGGTGGGCCTGGACCGCCTGCTCCGGGCGGGTCTGGTCATCTACAACACCTTTCCCATCTCCGTGCGCCTGCCCATTAAGGGCGTGGTGCAGATCCTCCAGATTGCCCTCTGGGCCTTTGCCGGCACCATCATCTTTTCCCAGCTCTTGGGCCAGTCCCCCTGGATCTTCTTGAGCGGTCTGGGCGCGGTGAGCGCGGTGCTCCTGGTGGTGTTTCAAGATACAATCCTGGCCTTTTTCGCCGGGCTGCAGCTCACCCTCAACGATCAGGTGCGGGTGGGGGACTGGATCGAAGTGCCCAAGTACAACGCGGACGGTTCAGTGGTGGAGGTGGCCCTGCACTACGTGAAGGTGCGCAACTGGGATCGTTCCATCACCACCATCCCCACCCACAAGCTCACGGGGGATTCCTTTGTGAACTGGCGGGGGATGTTTGAAGGGGGCGGCCGGCGCATCAAGCGCTCGGTGCTCATTGACCAGACCAGCGTCCGCTTCCTCGATGAGGAGCTCCTGGAGCGCTTAAGCAAGATCCAGCTCCTCCAGGACTACCTGGCCCGCAAAACCGAGGAGATCGCCGAGTACAACCGCCGCCACAACATCGATGAAAGCTCTTTGGTGAACGGGCGCCATCTGACCAACTTAGGCACCTTCCGGGCTTATCTCCTGGCTTACCTGCAGAACCACCCCCAGATCAACCAGGATCTGATTCTGCTCGTGCGCCAGCTGCCGCCCACCACCAACGGACTGCCCATGGAGATCTACGCCTTCACCAAGGATACGGCCTGGGTGAGCCACGAATCTGTGGCTGCGGACATCTTTGACCATGTTCTTGCCATCATCCCCGAATTCGATCTGCGCGTATTCCAAAACCCCAGCGGCCACGATCTGGCCCGGGCCGTGGCAGAAAGGGAGGTTGCAATTGGCCTACGTGAGAACTGAGTACCCCCAGTGGTCCTGGTCCCATTCCCGCCAGCAGATTTTCGCCAGCTGCCTGCGGCGCTATTACTACAACTACTACGCTTCCCACAACGGCTGGGAGCGGGACGCCCCTGCGGAAGCTGCTTTGGCTTACCGCCTCAAGCAGCTGGGCAGTATTTACACCGCCCTGGGCGATGGGGTGCACCGCGCCGCCCAGTCCCTGGTGCACAGGGTAAAGGCCGGGCGGGAGCTCGCGAGTGCGGAGGTTGTGGAGGAAGAAATCCGCCGGCATCTTAGGAGGGTGTGGCGCTCTTCCCAACAAAACCGGGAAGAGTTTCTGCTCCGTCCCAAGCGGGTGGACATGCTCCGGGAGTTCTACTACGGCACAGGTGTGAGCGAAGCGGTGCTGGACAGCATCAACCAGCGCCTGGGCCAGGTGGCCCGGGCCCTGGTGGCCAGCTCTGTCTGGCGGGAGCTGGCCCAGCCAGGGGCCCAGGTGGTGAGCTGCGAGCAGTTTGACACCATAACCATCGCCGGTACACCGGTTTTTGCCGTGCCCGACTTGATCTATGCCCAGCCCGGGGGCGATTGGGTGGTTGTGGACTGGAAGAGCGGGGAGGAAGCGGAGGAATACCGGGATCAGGTGGCCCTTTATGTCCTGTTTGTGCGGGAAAAATACGCTGTGGCGGTGGAGAGGATCACCGCCCGCCTGGAGTACCTGAACGGTCCCTCCACAGTGGAGATGCGCTTTACGCCCCAGGACCTCCAGGCGGTGGAGCGGCAGGCCGCCGCCAGCATGGAAGAGATGAAAGGGTTCTTAACGGATCCTGAACGCAATATTCCCCAGCCGAAGGAGAGGTTCGCCCTCACCGAGGCCAGGGAACAGTGTCCGTGGTGCAATTTTTACGAGCTCTGCCGGGACGAGCTGGAGCAGAGCGTTTCCTAACTAGCGGGCTTGGCGCTGCCGCTGATCTAGGAAGAAGTCGATATGCCGGGCCACCTCCCGCCAGTCCTTGACCAGGGGCACCTTGGTGGGGCGCCCGGCGTTGTGGGAGGCGTGGAAGAGCAGGGTGTAGATGCCCGCTGCCGCCACCTCTTCGGCGTTTTCCAATTTGTCATCCACAAAGAACTGCACGCCCAGCTCCAGGCAGCGCTCTTTTTTTGAGTAGCCGTACCCCGTGGGGCACATGGTCAGGCTGTGGTAGGGGATCCCGTGGCGCCGCAGCCAAGTCTCTGTGATCTGGCGGTGCCTGGTGTCCCGATGGGTGATCAGGTGGATGATGCCGCCACGCTCAGCCAAAGCCCGCAGCGTTTCCGGGGCGTAATCCCTCACCGGGACGCTGGTGAAGATCTCTTCGATGCAGGCCTGGAAGAACTCTTCAACTTCTTCCCTGGTCTTGTTGAAGGCCTCTTCCACGTGGTAGGCCGCCTTTTGGATGGGCTCGCCGAAATAGGTGCTGGCGGTCTCCAGCCAGATGTTGTTCTGGCCATCATCGTCATTGGTGAGCACGCCATCTATGTCAAAGCCGAAAATGAACTGCCTGATTGCTGGCACCTCCCCTAGCCTAAAAGGTTTGGTGCTAGATTAACATTTTCCAGCGCCAAAAGCAAGCGCTTGCGGGCCAGTCCCCCTCCATAGCCGCCCAGGCCATGGGTGCCCAGCACCCGGTGGCAGGGGACGATAATGCTCACCGGATTGGCGCCCACCGCCCGGCCCACGGCTCGGTAGGCCTTGATGCCCAGGTTGTGGGCGATCTGTTTGTAGGTGGTGAAGGAGCCGTAAGAAATGCGTCTGATCTCCGCCCACACTTCCCGCTGGAAGGGCGTGCCCTCCAGCTGAAGGGGCCAGTCAAACTCCACCCGCTGGCCGCGGAAGTAGGCGTCCAGGTCCCGGGTGCACTTTGCAGGCAGCAGCTGCGGATCGAAGCGGGCCCGGAAGAAGCGGGCAGTGAACTTTTCTCCGTATCTTTCGTCAAAGGTGGCACAGACCAGCTTGTCTTGATAAAACCAGAGATAAAAAGGGCCCAGTGGGGACTGGTAGACTGAGCGCTGCACAGGGAATCCCTCCAGTGATGTATAATGGTCTATAGTTCGCCCGGCAGGCAGGGAATCCTGCAGCCCGCAAGAAGGGAGAGATGTCTTTGGAACCTGAACTCGCGGCCAAGCCGCTGGATCTCAGGGCGCGCATCCTGCGCCTGGCTTGGCCCGCCATTGTGGAAAACCTGCTGCATACCATGGTGGGCATTGTGGACACAGCTATGGTGGGGCGCTTAGGGGCGGCTGCCTTGGCCGCCGTGGGATTGGGGAACCAAATCAACCACCTGGGCTTGACCGTCTTTTCTGCCCTGGCCACGGGCAGTACCGCCTTAGTTGCCAGGTACATCGGGGCTGAACAGCCTGAGCGGGCCCGGGATGTGGCCAGGCAATCCTTAGTTCTCGGTCTTTTTGTTTCCGGCACTGTTATGCTTACTTTCCTGACTGCGGCCCGGGCCCTTTTGGGCTTTCTCTTCCGCCGGGCGGAAACGGTAGTTTTAGACTCCGCGGCGCTCTATGTGCGCATTGTGGCCCTGGCCATGATCCTCAACTACTTCCTGATCGTGATCAACGCAGCGCTGCGGGGTGCGGGTGATACCAAAACCCCCATGCAGATCACCGCCTTGGTGAACCTGATCAACGTAATCGGCAATGCCGTGTTCATCTACGGTTTAGGTCCGGTGCCCGCCTTGGGGGTAGCCGGCGCCGCCCTGGGCACAGCCATTGCCCAAGCCTTAGGAGGGGTAATGGCCCTGCGGGTGCTCTTTAGAAGCGATGTTCTCCAGGTGCGCTGGGGCGATTCCTTCAGGCCTGATCTGGAGATCATCCACCGCATCGCCAAAATCGGCGTGCCGGCAGGGGTGGAGCAGGGGACGCTCCGCATCGGGCAGCTCTTTTACACCATGATTGTTTCCTCTTTGGGCACGGTGAGCTATGCCGCCCACCAGGTGGCCCTCAACGCGGAATCCTTGTCCTTTATGCCGGGGGCCGGCTTTGCCGTTGCCGCGACCACTTTGGTGGGGCAAAACTTAGGCGCGGGGCGCCCCGAGGATGCGGAAAGGGCCGGCAGGATCAGCCGCAACTTAGGGATTTTGGTCATGGCCAGCATGGGCTTGGTTTTCTTCCTCATACCCGGGCCCATCGTGCGCATCTTCTCCCAGGATCCCGAGGTGGTTTCCTTGGCCGTGATCTGCCTGCGCCTGGTGGCCATTGCCCAGCCCTCCCTGGCGGTGTGGATGATCCTGGCGGGTGGCCTGAGGGGAGCAGGGGATACCCGGGCCATCATGAAAATGGTCCTGGTCTCCTTCTTGGGAGTGCGGGTGGTTTTGGCTTACGTTTTGGCCCTGCGCCTGGGAATGGGCCTCATTGGAGCATGGATCGGGATGGTTGCTGATCTTTTCCTGCGCAGCCTCCTGATTCAGTGGCGCTTCAACAGGGGAGAGTGGAAATTCGTTAAGGTTTAGGAAGGAGCTGAGAAAGTGCGGGAGTTTAGTTTCTTTATGCCCACGAAGATCTTTTTCGGTGAGGATGTGGTGAAAAAGCAGGCCCCGAGCCTCTCCTTGGGTGCCAAGGCCTTGATCGTCACGGGGCCCTCTTCGGGGCGGGCCAGCGGAGCTTTAGATGATGTGCTGGCGGTGCTCAAGGGTGATTACGTCCTCTTCGACCAGGTGGAAAACAACCCCACCCCCCAAACCTGCCGGGCAGGTGCCCAGCTGGCCAGGGAACAGGGCTGTGACTACATCATTGCCATCGGCGGCGGTTCGCCCCTGGATGCGGCTAAGGCCATGGCCCTCATGGCGGTGGATGACCGGGATCCCCTGGAGCTTTTCCAGGGCTGGGAGGCCAAACCCCTGCCCCTTGTGGCCATTCCCACCACCGCGGGGACGGGGAGCGAGGTTACGCCCTATGCGGTGTTGACCATCCATGAAAATGAGACGAAAAGGAGCCTGCGGGGTCCGGATCTCTTCCCCGTGGTGGCTTATTTAGATCCCAAGTACACGGCGTCCCTGCCCCGGCAGGTGACCGTGGATACCGCGGTGGACGCCCTTTCCCACCTGGTGGAAAGCTATCTTTCCAGCAAGGCCACGCCCGCGAGCGACCTGGCGGCTCTGCAGGGGATCGCGGTGTGGGGAGCGGCCCTGCCTGCCCTGCGCAGCGGCGAGCTGTCTTTGCAGGATCGGGAAGATCTGCTCCTCGCCTCCATGCTGGGCGGGATCACCAACGCCCAGACCGGGACCACGTTCCTGCACGCCCTGGGCTATCCCCTCACCTATTTCCACAACTACCCCCACGGGCGGGCCAACGGGATTTTGATGGCTTCCTACCTGGAGTACAACCACAGGCACGCTCCAGAGCGGGTGGAGAACATCTTGGAGCTTTTGGATCTGCCGTCCCTGGAAGCCTTCCGGGAGCTCATGGATGAGCTTTTCGCACCGTGGGTAGGCCAGCTGCATGTGCCTGAGGAAGAGATCAGGGCCTACGCGCAGAAGGCGGCCCAGACCCGCAATACCGCGGATTCCCTGGGGCCGCCCTCGGTGGACGAGTTGACCAAAATCCTGAGGGATAATATACTATAGTGATAAGGAAGTGCCCGTTCGGCTCGCCAGCTGGACGGGCACCGGCTCCTGTTTAGTTTTCTTTGATAATCTGCAGCACGTACTGGGCGGCTGCCTCCAGCTGCTGGATGGGGATGGCCTCGTCGGTGGTGTGCACATTGGTGTAGCCCAGGCCCAGGATCACCGAGGGGATGCCGCGGCCGTTGATGATGTTGGCATCGCTGCCCCCGCCGGTGCTCTCGATGCGGGGCTCCAGGCCCAAGGCCTTGGCCGCCCGCAGCGCCAGCTGCACCACATAGTCCTCTTCCGTGAGGCGGAAGGAATTGTAGCTGTCGCCCACCACCACTTCCGCTTCCACGCCGTGGGCGGCGCAGGTGCTTTGGATCACTTCCACCATGTGCTGCGCCTGGCGTTCGAGCTTTTCGGGGTCCCGGGAGCGGGCTTCGCCCTTCATCTCCACCCGATCGGGGATGATGTTGGTGGCTACGCCCCCCTGGATCAGGCCGATGTTGGCGGTGGTTTCCGCATCGATGCGGCCCAGCTTCATCTTGGTCAGGGCCTCCGCAGCTACCAAAATGGCGCTGATGCCGTTTTCCGGTGCCACCCCGGCGTGGGCTGCCCGGCCGTGGATGGTCGCGCTGATGTTCTTCTGGGCCGGGGCCTGCACTACGATGGTGCCCACCGGCCCGCCGCTGTCCAGGAAAAAGCCGGCCTCAGCCGAAAGCCTGCTGGCATCCAGGGATTTGGCCCCAAACAGGCCCCCTTCTTCCGCCACGGTAAAGAGGAGTTCCAGCCTGCCGTGGGGAATGTCCTGTTCCTGGGCGGAGCGGACCGCTTCTAGGATGGCGGCGATGCCGGCCACATCGTCCGCGGCTAAGATGGTGGTGCCATCGCTTTTGATCATGCCGTCTTCGATTATGGGTTTGATGCCCCGTCCAGGCTCAACCCGGTCCATATGCGCGCAGAAGAGCAGGGTAGGTGCCTCTTTGCTGCCTTCCAGCACGGCGATGAGATTGCCCGCGCTGCCGCCGATCTTGGCCCCGGCATCGTCTTCGGTGACGGTAAAGCCCAGGGCTTCCAATTTGGGCTTGAGGGCATCGGCCATGAGCCGTTCATCTTTGGAGGCACTGTCGATCTGCACCAGTTCCAGAAATTCATCCAGTAAACGCTGTTTGTTGATTTGCATTGGCATTGCCTCGACCTCCCTTTGCCTTTGGTTGTTCAACACGGTACTAGTATTTCCTGCCAGCAGTCTGCAGTGAATGGAATGATTACCATGGAAGAACTTGTTGGGCTGATTCTAACCGCCGGGGAGCTCTTGCTCACCTGCGGGGCGGAGATGGCCCGGGTGGAAGAGACCATTGAGCGGATGGGCCGCGCCGCGGGGTTTGTGCAGGTGGAAAGCTACGCCACCCCCACGGGGCTCTTTGTTTCCCTGCACGATCCCCAAGGTAAAGTATATACCCGGGTGAAGCGCATCCGGGGCGGTCAGAGCAATATCGCCCTCATCGCCGAGGTAAACTCCCTCAGCCGGGCCTTTTCCGCGGGGGAGATCACGGCCCAGGAGGTCCGGCGGGAGCTGGAGCGCCTGCAGCAGGCGGGCACGGGGGACAGCCTCACCCGGCCCCTCATTGGCGGCGGCGGGGCCTTGGCCTTTGCCGTGATGATGGGTGGAACCTGGCTGGAGGGCTTGGTGGCGGGGCTGGTGGGCACCTTGGTGCTGCTTGTGGTGTCCCGTCTGGAGGGCCCCTTTCCCAAGGTGCTGCAGGCTGCGGTGGGCTCCGTGGTGGCCGCGGGGGTGATCCGGGGCCTGGGGCGTTTTCTTGCCCTCAACAGCAACGTGACCATCCTGGGTGCGGTGATGGTTTTGGCGCCGGGTATGGTGATCACCACGGCCATCCGGGATCTGCTCAGCGGCGAGCTGGTTTCGGGCTTAAGCCGCAGCGCCGAGGCGCTGGTGATCGCGGTGGCCATCGCCGCAGGGGTGGCGGTAGTGCTCAGCCTGGGGGGGAGCTGAAATGCTGGTGCAGGTTGGCATGGGCTTTCTAGCGGCCCTCACCTTTGGTTACATCTTCCGGGTTCCGGCCAGCCAGACCGTCCGCTGCGGCGTGGTTGGGGGGCTCGGCTGGACCGTCTTCCTCGTGGCCGAGCAGAGCTGGGGCGAGGTGGGGGCGGTGTTTTTGGCGGCCACCACCGTGGCTGTGCTCAGTGAAATCTTGGCCCGCCGGCACCACCAGCCCGTGATCGTGTTTTTGACGCCGGGCATCATTCCCCTGGTGCCGGGGAGCAAAGCTTATTTGACCATGCTCAGTTTTGTGCAGAAGGATTATACCCAAGGTGTAGTCTTGTTGGTGACCACGCTCTTTTTGGCGGGCGCCATTGCGGCGGGAATTATCATCACCAGTTCCCTGTTTAGGAACTTTTCCCGCACGAAGAGGATGGGGAGGTAGTTGTTGTGAGCAAGCAGATTGTGGTGACAGTGGGAGAGCGGACGCTGGAAGTCCCAGCGGGCACCCTGGTGGGTGAAGTTGCGGCCATGGTACCCGAAGCGGAGGGGACAGTGGTGGCCAGGGTGAACAACGACATCTTCGGCTACCAGTTCCCCCTCACCGAGGACTGCCGCATCGAGTTTCTGGACACCAGCACCGAGGACGGCATGCGGGCCTACCGGGCCAGCCTCGTCTTTCTCTTTGTCCGGGCTGCCCTGGAGGTGATTCCCGGCTGTACGGTGCACATCAAGCACGCCCTGAACAACGGGCTGTACGGCGAATTTGACCATAGCCAGCCGGTGATCGAAAAGGACATCCGGGCCATCGAGGAGCGCATGCGGGCCCTGGTGGCGGAGGATATCCCCTTCACCAGGCGCCTTGTGCCCATGGAAGAGGCCAAGCGGATCTATGCCGAGCAGGGGTTTGATGATAAAGTCCGGCTTTTGGAGCAGCAGGACGAAGAGGAAGTGGTGCTCTACAGCTTCGGCTGGTTCCACGACTCCCTGCGGGCCATTTTGGTACCCAGCAGCGGTTATTTAAAATACTTTAAGCTGCGCTATTACCTACCTGGCTTCATTTTGGAATACCCCCGGCGGGCCAATCCCACTCAGATTCCCGAATATGTGGAGCAGGGAAAACTCTTTAACGAGTTCTTTAAGGCGGAGCGCTGGCAGGACAATTTGCGCATTCCCGATGCCGCTTCCCTCAACGACTGCATCCGTCGGGGAGGGTTTGGCGAACTGGTGCAGGTGTCCGAAGCGTACCACGAAAACCAGATCAGGGATATTGCCCAGCAGATCGCCAAAGACCGGGACCGGCTGCGCTTGATCCTGATCGCCGGGCCCTCCAGTTCAGGGAAGACCACCTTCGCCAAGCGCCTCACGGTGCAGCTGCGGGTGTGCGGTCTGGAACCTGTGGCTATCGGTTTGGATGACTACTTCGTGGACCGCCACTTAACTCCCCTGGATGAGGACGGGAAGCCCGATTTTGAGGCCCTGGAGGCCATCGATCTGGAGCTGTTCAACGAGCACCTCACCAAGCTGATCCAGGGAGAGGAAGTGGAGGTGCCCACCTTCCATTTCCCCACGGGCCGCAGGCAGTGGACGGGGACCAAGCTCAAGGTGCGCCCGGATCAGCCCATCATCATTGAGGGCATCCACGGGCTCAACGATCAGCTCACCGTGTCCATTCCCAAGGGGCGCAAGTTCAAGATTTACGTCTCCGCGCTCACCAATTTGAATTTGGACAATCACACCCGGATCTCCACCACCGATGTGCGCCTGCTCAGGCGGATCATCAGGGATAACCAGTTCAGGGGCCATGATGCCAAGGCCACCATTGAACGCTGGCCTTCGGTGACCAGGGGAGAGCGCCGCCACATCTTCCCCTTCCAGGAGAGCGCCGATGTGATGTTCAACTCCACCTTGATTTACGAACTGGCGGTGCTGAAGCCTTTGGCCACACCGCTGCTGAAGCAGATTACACCGGAGGATCCCCAGTACTCTGAGGCCAGGCGCCTGCTGCGCTTTTTGGACTACTTCGTGGAAGTGGATGACTGGTCAGTGATTCCCTGCAACTCCATCCTGCAGGAATTCATCGGGGGCTCCTGCTTTGACTGAGGGAGGAAGCCTATGCAAGTTGTACTGGCGGCGCTGAATGCCAGGTACAGCCATTCCAGCTTGGCCCTGCGTTACCTGAGGCGCTACTGTGAACGGCAGTTTCCAGATCTGGAAACAGTGGAATTCAACATCAACCAAAGCCCCCGGTTGATCCTGGGGGAGCTGGCCAAAAGAAAGCCAGATGTTTTGGGCTTTTCCTGCTACATCTGGAACATTGAGCTGATCCTGCCCCTGCTGCGCCAGCTGCGCAAGGTGCTTCCGGGAACCACCATCATCCTGGGCGGGCCGGAGGTCTCCTTTGATGTGGAGTATTGGCTCACGGAGCATGAGGCCATCGACTACATCATCGCCGGGGAAGGGGAGGAGGCCCTGCGCCGCTTTTTGGAGGAATACGCGCGGTGCGGGGGAAGGCTCGGGGCAGAAAACCTGGCTTCGGTGCCGGGTCTGGCCTACCGCACGGGCGGCGGGGCGGTTGTCCAAAACCCTGCCCAGCCCCTGGATCTGGCCGCGCTTCCCCCCATCTACCAGGGGGACCTGGCTGATCTCCAGGACAAAATCGTGTATTTCGAAACCACCCGGGGCTGTCCCTTTCGCTGTGCCTACTGCCTCTCCTCGGTGATGGGCCCGGTGCGGGCCTTTCCCCTCGACCGGGCCAAAGAGGAGCTGGCCGCCCTGGCCGCGGCCGGTGTGCAGCAGGTGCGCTTTGTGGACAGGACCTTCAACTACGATGCCCGGCGGGCCTATGAGCTCCTGGAGTTCATGATCGGGCTGGATACCACCACCCGCTTCCAGCTGGAGGTGGGGGGCGACCTGCTCACCGAGCCCATCTTGGAGCTTTTGACCAGGGCGCCGGAGAACCGCTTTCAGTTTGAAATCGGGGTCCAGTCCACCAATCCCGCCACCTTGGAGGCCATCTCCCGCCGCAGCGACTTGGGGCGTTTGGCCGAGGCGGTGCGCTTCTTAAAGGAAAAGACGACCGTAATCGTGCTTTTGGACCTCATCGCCGGCCTCCCGGAAGAGGGGTTTTGGCGTTTTGGCAAGTCCTTTGACTTTGTTTATAACCTCAAGCCGGACCGGATTCATCTGGGCTTTCTCAAGCTTCTGCGGGGCTCCCGCCTGCGGGAAGAGGCGGAGAGTTTTGGCTGCGTGTTTACCGACGAGGCGCCCTACGAGGTGCTTTACACCAAGGATCTCTCCTTCGGGGAACTCCAGCGCCTCAAGATCATCGAGGATTTGGTGGAGAAATACTATAACCCCCGCTTTGAGCATTCCCTAGCTTACCTTTTGCGGGAGGGACGCTCGCCCTTTGCCTTTTTCAACGAGTTCGCGGCCAAGTGGGAAGAGGCGGGCTACCACTGGAGCGAGCATTCCCTGCTCAGCCGCTACCGGATTCTCCTGGAGTTTTTCGGCGAGGGGAACCCTGACCTGAGGCCCTGGCTGCTCTATGACTTCCGCTGCCATGAGCGCAGGCAGGCCACCCCCCACTGGCTGGGGGGCCCCCGGAATCCCAAGCCGAAGTCGGAGCTGATCAACTCCGGCCGCCTCGGAGAGCTGATCCCCGAGGCCGCGGGCCTGTCCCCCCGGGAGCTGGAGCGCTGGACCATCGTGGAGGAGCTGCCCTTCAAAGAAGGAACCCAGATCGTTTTGTTTTACTATACCTCTGACGGGATGCGGGCCCGCACCGTGCGCCTGGAGTAGGCCAGGGGGGTACCAGTGATCTGGCTGGTCACCTCGTCCAGGGAGACCAGGTCAGAGGCGTCTACCTGCAGGAGTGCGTGCTTACCCAAGGCCCGCACTCCTTCTTTGATCTCCTCGGTGCAGGAGATGAGGTAGTTGGCCAGATGCCGCGCCCCCAGCTTCCAGTTGAACCGCCCCGCCTGCTTGCCGCCGTCCACCACCAGCTGGGTGGGGGGTTCCCAGGGAATGGATTTGGCGGTTTGGGTGTGGCTGATGGAATAGAGGGCCATGGTGCCCAGGTAGATGGCATCTGCCCCCAGGGCCAGGGCCTTGAGGCACTGGCCGGGGGAGAAAAAGCCCCCGGAAACGATCAGGCTCACTTGGCGGTGCACCCCCCGGGCCTTGAGGTGCTCCACCGCCCGGCAGAGCCCGATGATGGTGGGCAGGCCGAAGTCATCCTCCAGGATGGGGGGGGCGGCCACCGTGGCCGCCTTGGCCCCTTCCATGGCGAGAAAATCCACACCCGCCTCCAGGCAGAGGTCGATCTCCCGCTCCAGGTTGTTGGTGAAGGAAAGTTTCACCCCCACAGGCACGCCTCCGCCCACCTGCCGCAGAAAGCTTACGATCTTCGGCAGATCTTCCCGCTGACGCAGGGCGGGAAGCTCCGGGCGGACCAGGTGGGGGAAGGGGGCCTGGGCCCCGCCGGCGCTGGCCCCCTGGCCCAGCTGGATCTCTAGGGCATCGGCCTGGGCTAGGATTTCCACGGTGCGGTGCAGGGGCATGCGGGGGTATTGGATAATCAGCCGCTCCGCCAATTCCCGCTCCTTGGGCAAAAAAGGCCCCTCCCCCGTATTGGAGGCCGTGCCCGCCAGGCGGCTGCCTAAAGCCAGGGCGTATTTGGCCCGGTCGGAGAGGGCCTTTTTGTAGGCCATGCCGGAAACCAAAAGGGGGGTGGCTAAGGTTAGGGGCTTTTTGGCCCCGGGACCGATGGTGGTCGCGGTGTGCACCTCCCTGGTGTGGGGGAGGGGCGGCCGGTCCAGATGCGCGGAGACAAACATGAGCCCATCGAAGTCCAAAAAGCGGCGGGGGCTGCCCAAGGGCCGCTTGAGCACCTGGGCCTTCTGGGCCCGGAGGTTGGTTTCCAGGATGGTCTGCACCCCGGTGCGCTTGGTGGCCGAGAGCAGTTCCGCCAGGTTTTCCATATAGGGGTCGGTCATGAGCACCTTCACGCCCTGGCGGACCAGCTGCCCGCTGAGGAAGCGCAGGGCCACAAGACCGCCCATAACGCCCAGCGCGCCTGCGAATAGTTTCGATGTAGTGCTGGACAAAACATCACCTCCGGAGTTTAAGGGAAGGGATCATCTGGCCTTTGTAGTATTAACTAACAGATGCCTTGTGAAGAGCTAGATGGATGTGGTTCGATTGAGTAAAGTGACCATCAAGGATGTGGCCCGGAGGGCCGGCGTATCACCCTCCACGGTGAGCCGAGTGATTGCGGACCATCCCCGCATCAGCCCCAACACCAAGGAACGGGTGCGCCTGGTCATGGCGGAGCTGGGCTATTACCCCAACGCCATCGCCCGCAGTCTGGTTAACCAGACCAGCAGCAGCATCGGGGTGATCCGCTCCCGCCTCACCCAGGGGGACTTTGCCAACCCCTTCTTTCCCGCGGTCATTCAAGGCATCTCCTCCATCGCCCACAGGTACGGGCTGCATTTAGTGTTATCCACCAGCAGCAGTTTTACCCAAGAGGATGAAGAATGCCTGAACCTGCTCAGGCAGCGCCGGGTGGATGGGGTGATTCTCCTAGCTTCCCACCGTCAGGACCAGCTCATCCCGCGGCTTACGGAGGAGGGCTATCCCTTTGTGCTCATCGGGCGCCACGAGGGGCCCGAAGCGATCAACTGGGTGAATAACGACAATGTGGCCGATGCCAAAGCCGCGGTGGAGTACCTTCTGGGCAAGGGCCACCGGCGCATCGCCTGCCTGGATGGGGATCCCCGCTATGTGGTGAGCGCCGACCGCCTGCGCGGCTATGAGCTGGCCCTGGCTGAAGAGGGCCTGCCCTGGGACCAGAGGCTGGTGGAACACTCGGAGTTCTCGGTGGACGGCGGCTACCAGGCTACCCTCCGCCTTTTGGAGAAGGGCGGGCAGTTCACCGCCATCTTTGCCGTGGATGATCTCATCGCCATTGGCGCCATGCGCGCCCTACAGGAACGGGGTTTTACCGTGGGGGAAGATGTGGCGGTGGTGGGCTTTAACAACACCATCCTGGGGGCTTACGTCCAGCCCGCTTTAACTTCGGTGCACGTGCCCATCTACGAGTTGGGCCAGATCGCCGTGCAGATGCTCACGGCGCAGATTTACGGTTCAGGAACCTTTCCGGACCAGCAGATGCTCCAGGCTGAGCTGGTGGTGCGGAGTTCCGCTTGAGGGGGTGGGATAATGGCTGCAAGCCGCTGGTTGATCGTCCTGCTCCTGGCCGCCGCCCTCTGCGCCCCGGGGCCGGCGGAAGCTTCCACACTTACCGATCCCACGGGGCTGTACAGCACGCTCATCGGGGATCACTGGGTTTACCAAGCGCACCACAGCAGCCCTGATTTGATGGTGTTCTACGGGGAAGGGGACTTCGAGCTCCTCTATTTCCAGCGCTTAGGGCCGGTTTCCTACCCTTCCGCCTTGGCCTTTGCCCAGCGCTCCGTGGAGCTTTACAGCGGGCCGGGGGGGTTGGAGCAGTTTGAACTGGTCCAGGATTTCAGGGAAATCGAGGTGGCGGGAGTTTGGGGCATCTCCTGTGCCTATGCCTACCAGGACGGGCAGGGCAACCGCCTGTGGGAGTACCGGATCTTTCTGGTACTGCCTGGCGGGGAGGGCTTTTCCATAGCCTTTAGCGACAGCAAACCTGAGGCGGCGGAGGATCCTCCGCTGGAGGAGATTCTGCGGCACTGGCGGTGGTTGTTTTGAGGACAAAAGGGGTTCGTCGGTCTCTAACCTTGGTTTTGGTGCTCCTGCTGCTTTTAGGGGCCCCGGCTGGCGCCTGCGCGGCGGGCCTGGCGGCGCGCTTTGAGCGCACCTTAGGCGCGGGCACCGCGCCCACCTTGATCAAGGAGTACGGAGGGGAGTACATTCTCCCCATCCAGCAGCGGCTGTGGGTGGAGGAGGTTTTCCGCCGCGTGGCGGCCCAAAGCGAGCGGGAGGATGTGGAGTACACCCTTACGGTGCTCAACTCCAAAGAAGCCAATGCCTTTTCACTCCCCGGGGGGTTTATCTTTATCACCCGGGGACTTCTGAGCCTGATCGGCAGTGATGAGGCCCAGCTCGCGGCGGTGCTGGGCCATGAGATCGCCCATGTGGAAAAGAAGCACGGCGTGAATGCGGTGCTGAGGCAGATGGGCCTTTCCGTCCTGGCGGAGGTGGGGGTGGCGGCCATCGACTTTCTGTCCGCTGAGCTGCTGCGCCTGGCCGGCCTTACCCTGGTGCAGATGCTCCAGGCGGGCTGGGGTCGGGAAGCGGAGCTGGAGGCAGATGCCCTGGGGCAGGAGCTCGCGGCCCGGGCCGGCTTCGACCCCGCGGGGGGCATTGCCCTGCTGGACGCTTTAGCCCAGGCGGATAGCGCTGATCAGCCCATGCATCTGTTCCGCACCCATCCCGAGCCAGGCCAGCGCCGGAAGATCCTAGAAGAAAGGCTGGCCCTCTTTTGGTCAGAACCGGTTGAGGTCACCTCTTGGGAGGTCCTAGAAAGATTAAAACAGGGCAGGAATTCCCACACAGATGGGCGAAGTGATCCCAAAGGCAGGTATGTGCTGGAAGAACTTGGGGAGCCGTCCCTGGGGGTCAGGCTTTTTGACCAGCAGATCCAAGGCCATGTCACCTGGGTAGAAGAGGCCCTGGTGCGGAATGCGGCCTGGTCTCCCCAGGGGGAACACCTGGCCCTCCTGGTGGAAGGAAAGGTTCAGCGGGAAGTGTGGATTTTGAACCGCTGGGGTGCTGTGGTGAAGAGACTGCAGGTACCCCAGGGGACGGTCACGGCCTTTTCCTGGGCGCCCCAGGGCAGCCTGCTGGCCCTGGAAGTGGAGGGCCCGGCGGGAAGAGCGGTGGCAGCCCTCCACGTGCAGATGGAGGCCTTGGCCCTGGTGAGCAGGGGCCTGGAGGCCCAGGAGGCCCTCTGGCTGGATGGGGCCCTCTATTTCCGCCACGGTGAGAGCTGGTACAGCACCCGGCCGCCGCAGATGAGGCCTGTGCAGGTGGCCGAGCCCGTTCCCGTTGTGCTGCAGCGCCAGCGGGTGCTCACACCCACCCTGATCCGGGAAGGGAACACCTTCCGGCTCACCCGGCCGGAGCTGACACCGCCGTAGCGGGGGCAGGGAGAAAAAAAGCACCTTCCGGGGAAGGTGCGACGGGTGCTTTATGAGGCGGAACTCTCCGCTGCAGGACTGCTGGCAGCACCGTTTTTGGAGTCGTTCCGGCTGTCGTTGATGTAAAAACCAGGCCCTTTGAAGATAATGCCGACATTCTTGGAAATCAGGCGCTGAACTGGAGCGCTGCATGTGGGACAACTCTCGAGTTTGCTGTCTTTCATGCTCTGCTTCAGTTCGAAGCGGCCGCAGTTGGGACAGTTGTACTCATAGATAGGCATATCTGGCATCCCTCCTTTCAGGCATCCAAAAGATATTGTACAACTTGTTCGCCTTCTGTGCAACCAGGTTTAGGATGCCGGAAGAGCTAGAAATCGAGGCGAGGAGTCGTTGGGAATGAAGTACCGCTTAGGTTTATCTGCCGCACTCATTGTGTTTCTTACCGCACTTATCTCTTGTTCTGCCTTGGCATCTGCTGAGGACTCGCCCACGAAAACCATTCAGCTGAACCTGAACCAGCCCCAAGTAGAGGAGGAGCCCGACAACTTCTCAGAGAAGTATCAGCAGGTGATGCAGGAGATCACCATCTCGGAAGAAGCGGCCGCGGTGGTGGATCAGATCAAAGCCGCCGTTGAAGATCTGAAGGATCTGGCTGTGGATATCAACATCACGGAGATCCGCGAGCGGCGCAATGAGGAAGTGGTCCTCCACCTAATGGTGAGCATTGAGCATAAACTGGCCCGCATCGAGTTTAACGAGCCCAGCGCGGTGCGGGGTATGATCCTGGTGGCAAATCAGGCCGAGATGCAGGTACACATCTTCCAGCCCGTAACCAATGTGATCGTGGTGCGGGGCCTGGAGGATGCCAGCAAGGAGGCCCTGGTTGCCCTGAGCATAGGCCAGGATTTAACCCAGCTTACCTCCTATTTCGACTTCTCCCAGTACAACGTGGATATTTTGGAGAAGGTGGAGCTGGAAGGCGGGGTCACGGACTACCTCTTGCAGGTGGATGCCCCCGAGGAGGAGATTTGGTACGTGCGGGTGCGGGATGACAGCTGGTTTCCCCACGAGATTTCCGTGTACGAAGGAGAGGTTCTCCAGGGAACCATGCGCCTGTCCAATGTGGAGCTGGATCCCGGGCTGAGCGTGGAGGAGATCACCTGCCTGCCCGATGCTAAGATTGAGAAGATGTGAGCTTGTCACGTTAGGGAGGGGTAATCATTGCAGCCCTGGTTGCGCAATCTGTTAGTGCTCGGCCTGATCGGGTTTGTCTTTCTAGCCGCAAGCCAGGTGGCATTGGCCTTTGAGGCGGAGGATCTCCCCTTTAGTTTTGGACCCCAGGGCTGGCAGACAGGTTTGGGCTTAAGCCAGGAGACGGTGAAGCCCATGGGGCTCTTGGGGTATGAGAAAACGGGCATCGGCGGGTTTTTGACCCAGGCGGAAGGGCAGGAACAGGCCCTCAGCTGGTTCAGCGGCCACAAGCAGGTGATTCTGGGCAACATCGGCTACAGCCTGGAGCTCTTCGGCGGCACTACTGGGCGGCCCATTCTCTCCACCTTTCCCAGCGGTACACAGCCCCATGTGGGTGCCTACGGGGAGTTCAGCCGCATGTACGGGTCGGTGGGCCATGGCCTGGCGGGCCAGGCACAGCTTTCCGTATCGGAAGTGGGCGAGTTCGAGTACAGCATCATCCCCTATGTGCAGTTTACCCGGCAGGGGGTGTGGCGTTTTTCCGTCTCACTGGGCAGTTCCTTCGGGTTTGGCCTGTCCTACCAGGAACCTCGGGAGAGGGTGAAGCTGGATATTGCGCTGGTGAGTGAGGGGCTGAGCATGCACGTTTTGGTCTCGCTGTCGGAGCACCCCCTCACCTTGGGAGCCGGGCTCACCCAGGAGCAGGCGCAGGTGTTCATCCGCTACTGGTTCTGATTTTTCCAGACTGGGTTGAGGGTCGCCAAAGGCCCTCTTTTCTTGCGTAAAGGGAAGTGAGAGCGGTGCATGTGGTTTTGGTGGAGCCGGAGATTCCGGCCAATACGGGTAATATCGCCCGGCTGTGTGTGGCGGTGGGGGCAACCCTCCATCTAGTCAGGCCTTTGGGCTTCTTTTTAAGCGATCCCCGCCTAAGGCGGGCGGGCCTGGATTACTGGCAGTACCTGCAGCTGAAGGTCCATGATTCCTTCGCCGACTTTCTAGCCGCGGAGGAGCCGAAGGGCATGTATTTCCTGGAAACGGGGGGCCGCAAGCTGTACTCCCAGGTGAGCTACCAGCCTGGGGACTACTTGATCTTCGGGAGCGAGACCAAAGGCCTCGGTGGGGAGCTGCTGCAGGCCTATCCAGAGCGGGTGGTGACCCTGCCCCAGCGGGATGTAAGATCTTTGAATTTGGCTAATACTGTAGCCATAGTGGTTTATGAAGCCTGGCGGCAGCTGGGGTTCGCCGGTGCCAAAAATTTGCCCTAGGCAGGATTTGCCGCCCCAGACCAGAATATCTAGTCGGTGTGGTCTAAATAAGTGATTGTGAGGTGACTTGATACATGCGACGCGTTCGCGCTTTTTTTGGGGGCATTCATCCCAAGGAGAACAAAGAGAGCACCAACAGCACTCCTATCCAGGTGCTATCTGCTCCGGAAGTTGTGGTAGTGCCCCTGCTGCAGCACGCCGGGCGGGAAGCCAAACCGCTGGTGGCCAAGGGGGATGAGGTGCTCAAGGGCCAGCCCATCGCCGAGGCCGATGGCAGGATCAGCGCCCGAGTGCATGCGCCAGTATCAGGAAAGGTGGCCGCCATCGAACCGAGGCCCAGCGCTTCGGGGCGGGAGCTCACCTGCATTGTTATTGAGAACGACGGCCAGGAGAGGTGGGTAGAAAGGCAGACCCATCCCGATCCGGTGCAGCTGGATGCCCAGAGCATCCTGGAGCGCATCGAGGAGGCTGGCATTGTGGGCATGGGCGGCGCAGGTTTTCCCACCGCGCCCAAGCTAACCCCGCCCAAGGGAGTCATTATTGATTATCTACTGCTTAATGGTTGTGAATGCGAGCCCTATCTCACGGCAGACCACCGCTTGATGGTGGAGTACCCTGAGGAGATCATCCTCGGGGCCAAGCTCATGGCCAAGGCCTGTGGGGCCCGCAGGATCATCATTGGGGTGGAAGACAACAAGCCCGATGCCATTGCCGCCCTCAGGGAGAAGGCTGGGAATATCGAAGTGGTGGCCCTGCCCACCAGGTATCCCCAGGGAGGGGAAAAACAGCTGATCCAAGCCCTCACCGGCCGGGAAGTGCCCAGCCGCGGTCTGCCGTTCCAGGTGGGCTGCATTGTGCAAAACGTGGGCACCGCCTGGGCGGTGGCCAAGGCCGTGCGGGACGGGGAACCTTTGATCTCCAGAGTGGTCACGGTTACCGGCTCCGCGGTGGCGGAACCCAAGAACTTCTTGGTGCCTGTGGGTACAGGCTTCCAGGCGGTGATCGAGGCCGCAGGTGGCTTCAGCCAGACCCCGGGTAAAGTGGTGGCCGGGGGACCCATGACCGGCGGAGCACAGTTTGGCTTGGATGTGCCTGTGACCAAGGTGACCGGCGGTATTCTCTGCTTCGGCGTGGATGAGAGCAAAACCCCCGATTCCCAGCCCTGCATCAAGTGTGCCCGCTGCGTGGATGTCTGCCCGGCGAACCTGCTTCCCCTTAAGCTGGAGGCCTACGGCATGAACGAGCAGTGGGACAACGCCAGGGAATACGGGGCGCTGGATTGCATCGAGTGCGGCTGCTGCACCTACATCTGCCCCTCGAAGCGGCCGCTGTTGCACTACATCCGTTTTGCCAAAGCAGAAATCATTGCCCGCGAGCGGCAGTCAAGCTGAAGGAGGGTGGACAGTGGATGAACTGAAATTGCTGGTATCTCCATCTCCCCATGTACGGGATACGGATACAACTGAAAAAATCATGTTTGCGGTGCTCATCGGTCTGCTGCCTGTGGTGGCCGCGGCCATCTACTTTTTCCGCTGGCCGGCCGTGCGCATCCTGCTCTTATCCTCGGCGGCAGCGGTGGCCACGGAAGCCATCTGGCAGCGCCTGCGGGGTCAGCCCATCCGCATTGGCGATGGCAGTGCACTGATCACTGGCTTGCTTTTGGGACTGAGCGTACCGCCGACCCTGCCCAGCTGGATGGTGGTTGTGGGCTCCGCCTTCGCCATTGCCATCGGTAAGCAGGTGTTTGGCGGGTTGGGGCACAACCCCTTCAACCCCGCACTGGTGGGCCGGGCCTTCTTGACCGCTTCCTTTGGCCGGGCCATGACCACCTGGACCGCACCCCTAGACGGGGTCACTGCCGCGACGCCGCTGGCCCTGGGGGCCGCGGTGAGCCGCATCCCCGACCTCTTCTTCGGACAGGTGGCGGGATCAATCGGCGAGACTTCCGCTTTAGCCATTTTGCTGGGCGGGATCTACCTCTTTTACAAAGGGGTTATCGATTACCGCATCCCGGTGGGTATCGGTGCCACGGTGACCGTCTTTGCCCTCCTGGCCGGGGAGAATCCCATCTTCCATCTGCTGGCGGGCAGTGTGCTCTTTGGTGCTGTGTATATGGCCACCGATATGGTCACTTCGCCGGTGACCAAGGCCGGCCGCTGGATCTTTGGCATAGGCATCGGTGTAATTATCATGGTGATTAGATTGTGGGGTGGCTATCCCGAGGGAGTTACCTTCGCCATTCTGCTCATGAATGCCGTAACTCCGCTGCTCAATAGGTGGACGCGCCCCCGCATCTACGGGCAAGGGGTGAAAGCAAGTGAATGAGTCTGTGCGCATGGTTGTAGTGCTATCAGTAATTGCCATGGTTTCCGCGGCGGTTCTATCGTTGGTGTACGGGAAGACGAGTGTTATAATAGAAGAGAATGCCGCGCGGGCTCTGGAAAGTTCGGTTTTGGAGGTTTTGCCTGGTACCGCCACGGTGAATATGATCCGCCGGAGCCCCGATGAGCTGGGGGTGGATGATCCCCAGGAGATGCGGGAAAAAGGCCAGGAAACCACCATTATCTACCAGGGCGTGGATGAGCAGGGCCAGATCGTGGGCTATGCCTTCGTGGGTGAAGGCAATGGCTACGGCGGCGTGGTGCGGGTGTTGGTTGGCGTGGATGAGGCCACCGATCAGGTTCTCAACGTGAAGATCTTGAACCATGCGGAAACTCCCGGTCTGGGTTCCCGGATTGAGGAAGAGGGCTTCCGCAGCCAGTTCGCGGGGAAAACCGTGGATGATCCCATCACCGTGAACCAGGACATCCAGATCATCTCTGGAGCAACCATCTCTTCACGGGCGGTGGCGGATGCGGTGCGCGAGGGCCTGCAGGACACGGTGAGAATCTACAGGGGAGGGGAGTAAGCATGGCGCGTTTATGGAAGAATTTCGTGAACGGATTGTGGAATGAAAACCCCACCTTCCGCATTATGATCGGCCTCTGTCCGGTCTTGGCCGTAACCACCGAGGCCATCAACGGCATCGGTATGGGCTTGGCCACCACCTTCGTGCTGGTTTGCTCCAGCGCCTTGGTGAGCCTTTTGAGGAAGGTGATTCCCGAGAAGGTCCGCATTCCCGCTTACATCGTGGTTATCGCCACGTTCGTGACCATTGTGGACTTGTTTATGAACGCCTATCTGCCGGATCTGCACCAGGTGCTCGGCCTGTTTATCCCCCTGATTGTGGTGAACTGCATCGTTTTGGGACGGGCTGAAGCCTTTGCCAGCAAGAACTCGGTTGTCTCGTCCATTTTGGACGGTTTGGGCATGGGTTTGGGTTTCACCTGGGCCTTGACGGTGCTGGCGGCGGTTAGAGAGCTGTTGGGTTCCGGCTCCATCTTCGGCTGGAAGCTGGCGGCTGATGGTGCCACCACCATCGGCGTGATGTCCCTGCCGCCCGGCGCCTTCATCACCTTGGGGATTTTGATGGCGCTGATGAACATGATCGCGGCGCGGCAGAAGAGAAGGGCTAGTTAGGGGGGACGGGCATGAATCTATTCTTACTTTTCCTCAGTGCTCTGTTGGTCAACAACTTTGTGCTGGTCCGTTTTCTGGGCATCTGCCCCTTCATGGGGGTTTCCAAAGATGTTGATTCGGCCTTTGGCATGGGCGTGGCCACAACCTTCGTCATGGTGGTGGCCGCAGCGGTAACCTGGCTGATTGAACACTTCATCCTGGCGCCCCTGGGTCTTCCGTTTCTCCAGACCATGGCGTTCATCTTGGTGATTGCCGCCTTGGTTCAGCTGGTGGAGATGTTTATCCACAAGACCAGCCCGGGTTTGTACAAGGCCATGGGCATCTTTCTGCCGCTGATCACCACCAACTGCGCCATTTTAGGTCTGGCCATCATGGCGGTGCAGAATGCCTATACCTTCATCCAATCTGTCATCTTTGCTCTGGGCGCGGGCTTGGGCTTTACCCTGGCCCTGGTGCTCATGGCGGGCATCCGGGAGGAGCTGCGCTTTGCCGATATTCCCGAGCCGCTTTTGGGCGCCCCCATTGCCTTTATCTGTGCCGGCTTGCTATCCCTGGCTTTCAGCGGGTTTGCCGGTCTGATCTGAGTTTTTGTAGGAGGGGTTGAATTTTGAACAATGTACTCGTGTCCCTCGTGAGTATGGGCTCGCTGGCTGCCCTCTTTGCCGCCGGTTTGGCGGTGGCCAGCAAGAAGTTGGCGGTGGAAACCGATCCGAAGATCGATGCCATAGAAGAGGTGCTGCCCGGGGTGAACTGCGGCGGCTGCGGCTTTGCCGGCTGCCGGGCCTTTGCGGAGGCGGTGGCCTCCGGCCAGGCACCCACCAACGGCTGCCCCGTGGGCGGCGCCACCGTGGCCAAAATGGTCGCGGCTGTACTGGGCGTGGAAGCGGAGGAGCCGGTGCGCAAGGTGGCCCAGGTGCTCTGCAAGGGCGGCTTGGCCGAAGCCAAGCAGCGGGGAACCTATGATGGGCCCGCGGACTGCCGCTTGGCCCACGCCACCCAGGGCGGGGATAAGGCCTGCTCTTACGGCTGCTTGGGCTACGGATCCTGCGTGAAGGCCTGTGCCTTCGACGCCATGTATATGAGCGAGAATGGCTTACCCGTTGTCATCGAAGAAAACTGCACCGCCTGCGGTAAGTGCGTGGAAGCCTGTCCCCGGGATATCATCATCCTGGTCCCCGAAGAGCAGGGCGTGCACATCCGCTGCCGCTCCCTGGCCAAGGGCCGGGAAGTACGCCAGGTGTGCAGCGTGGGCTGCATTGCCTGCCAGCGCTGCGTGAAAGCCTGCCCAACCGGGGCCATCTACATGCAGGACAACTTGGCGCGGATCAACTACGATCTGTGTACGAACTGCCGTGAATGTGTGGCCGTGTGCCCCATGAAGACCATCGATTGGCAGGATGGCAAGCCCCTGGTTTTGGAAAAGGCGGCAGTGAGCTGAGAAAAGGTGGACGTTGTTATGGATAGAAAAAAGAAGCATGCTCTGCTTCTGGGGTTGATCCTTGTGATTCTAGGCGGAGCACTGCTCCTTTGCTACTTCCAGGGCTGGCTGCCCCAGGCCAACGCCCAGGAAACCACCACCCAGCGCTCCACCATCCTCATGGACACGGTGGTGGATGTGCGGGTAGATGGACGCAACTCCCAGGCCCTGGTGGAGCAGGCCTTTGAGCGCATGGCTGAGCTGGAGGCCTTGTTCTCCCGTTTTGTGCCCGAAAGCGAAGTGAGCGCGATCAACCGGGGGGCAGGGGACTGGGTCAAGGTCAGTCCCCTCACCCTGGAGCTCATCGAACTGGGTTTGGAAATGGGCCGTTTGACCGAAGGGGCCTTTGATATCACCATCGGCGCTGTCCTGGATCTTTGGGGTTTCGGCGGCGACATCCGGCGCGTCCCCGGGGAAGAAGAGCTGGCGGAGGCCCTGGCTACCGTGGATTACACCAAGGTGGAAGTGGATCGGGAGGCTGGCGCGGTGCGCATCCCCCAGGGGACGGTGCTGGATCTAGGCGGCATCGCCAAGGGGTTCATCGTGGGCCGGGCAGTGGAGATCCTGCGGGAGGCCGGGGTGGAACGGGCCCTGGTGAATGCCGGGGGAGATATTGCCGTGGTGGGCCGCCGGCCAGATGGCAATCCCTGGCGGGTGGGCGTGCAGGATCCGGACGAGCCCACAAACATCCGCTTTATCCTGCCCCTGGATGACCAGAGCGTGGTCACCTCCGGCGACTACCAGCGCTTTTTTACCGTTGACGGTGTGCGCTATCACCATATCCTCGATCCCCGCACAGGCTATCCCGCCCGGGGGCTGCGCAGCGTCACCATTGTGGGTGCTGACCCCGCGGTGGGGGATGCCATTTCCACCGCGGTCTTTGTCCTGGGGTGGGAAGGGGGCAGGGCTCTGGTGGAGCGCCTGCCCGGCGTGGAAGCCATTGTGGTCAGTGATACCGCGACCTGGATTTCCCCAGGTTTGGCACAGGCAGTGACAACTCGCTAGCGGAAGGAGAGATTGTATGTACGATTTGGCAATTATCGGCGGAGGACCCGCAGGCCTCACCGCTGGCCTGTATGGAGGACGGGCCAACCTCAAGACCATCATTATTGAAAAGGGCCTCTACGGCGGCCAGATGCAGAACACGTTGGAGATCGAAAACTACCCTGGCTTTAAAAACATCGGCGGTGCCGATCTGTCGGAGCACATGTACAACCAAGCGCTGACAGTGGGCTGCGAGTGGAAGTACGGGGAAGTGACCAAGGTGAACCTGGAGGGCCAGCCCAAAACCTTGGAGGTGGGGGGCGAAGTGATTGAGGCCCGGGCCGTGATCATCGCCAGCGGTGCCCAGCCCCGCAAACTCAATGTCCCCGGGGAAAAGGAACTGGCAGGTAGGGGCGTATCCTATTGTGCCACCTGTGACGGTGCCTTCTACGAGGATCTGGACGTGGTAGTGGTGGGCGGCGGCGATTCCGCGGTGGAAGAGGGCTTGTTTCTCACCCGCTACTGCAGCTCCGTTACGGTCATCCACCGCCGGGATGTGCTGCGGGCCCAGGCCATTTTGCAGGAACGGGCCTTTAAGAACCCCAAGATGAAGTTCATCTTCAACTCAGAAGTGCAGGAAATCCAGGGCGAAGGACGGGTAACCGGCGTTTTGGTCCGCAACAACCAGGATGGGTCCGAGCAGGTGATCCCCTGCGCGGGAGTGTTTATCTATGTGGGCTTCTTCCCCAACACCGATTTCCTCAAGGGTACGGGGATTCTGGACGAGTGGGGCTATGTGGTTACCGGGGCCGATATGAAGACCTCTATTCCAGGGGTGTTCGCGGCGGGGGATGTGCGCAACACGCCGCTGCGGCAGATCGTTTCCGCGGCCGGCGATGGCGCCATCGCGGCCATGCAGGCCTATCACTATCTGGAAAACCTCTAAATATTACTTAGAATATTTTCTCCCTCCCCAGCCTATACTAGGTCAAAAGGCTGTGGGAGGGATTTTCATGCATCCCCTGCGCAAGGGTGCCAGCGGGACTTTTCTTGCTGCACTAATCCTCTGCACGCTGCTTTCCCCGCAGGCCGCGGGGGAAAGCCCTCTGCTTCGGCGCGGCATGCGAGGCGTCGAGGTGGCTGCCCTCCAGGAACGCCTGGTGGAGCTGGGTTTTGAGCTGGCTGTAGATGGCATCTTCGGCCCCGAAACGGAAGGGGCGGTCAAAAAGCTCCAGGAGGTCCTGGGTCTGGACCCCGACGGGATTGTGGGACCCTTAACCAGCGCGGCCCTAGACGCCCTGGGGGAGTTGGTGGTGGCTTACACGGTGCAGCGGGGGGATAACCTGACCAAACTGGCCCAGCAGTACAAGACCACCGTCAGCAGGATTTCCAGCTACAACAGCCTGGCCAATCCGGATCGGCTCCTGGCCGGCCAGGTCCTGTATATCCCCACCAAAGCCGTGGCCGTGACGGGCCCCGCCTCCAGGCTGAACTTCCAGTGGCCCGTGCAGGGGACCATCAGCTCCGGCTACGGCAGCCGGATCCACCCCGTGCTGCAGGTGCGCCACTTCCACGGGGGCATCGACATCGCCGCACCGGAAGGGACCCCCGTAAAAGCCGCGGAGGCGGGCCGGGTAATCAAGGCCGGCAGCATGGGCAATTACGGTTTGGGCGTGGTGATCGAGCACAGCGGCGGGGTGACCACCTGGTATGGGCATAACTCCAAGCTGCTGGTGCGCGCCGGCGATCTGGTCAAGCAGGGCCAGACCATCGCCTTGGTGGGCCGCAGCGGACTGACCACCGGGCCCCACCTGGATTTTCGGATCAAAATAGGGGACCAGACTGTGGACCCCCTGCAGTGGCTTCCTTAATTCACCTATTTCAACAAGCGGCTCAGGGAGCGCAGCATATCCTCCAGTGCCTCGGAGCACCCTTCTTCCTGCCTTACGGCCTGCTCAATGCAGGATTTGGAGTACACTTCGAAGATCATGGTGGCAACTCCCGCCAGCGCCGCCCGGGCGGCGGCCACTTGGGTGAGGATTTCGCTGCAGGGCTGCCCTTCCGCGACCATTCTCTGCAGGCCGCGGATCTGCCCCTCGATGCGCGCCAGGCGCCGCAGCACGCTCTCTTGGTTCACTGTAGTCACGGGCGTTCCCCCTTTCTTTTTGATCTTACCTGCAAATCAAGCCGGTGTCAAACCCGGTGGGCGCAGGGAAAAGCACTTCGAAGGCGAACCATAAAGGTGAGGTGAGGGAAATGATCGCCTGTGTGCAGATGAAGCTAAGAGCAGAAGACTACCGCACCGAGGAAAGCTTTGCCGCGCGCATCATGGGCATCATGGAGCGCATCCGCGTTGAAGCGGGCGAGGGGAGGCTTTTGGTGGCCTTTCCTGAGCATATCGGCACATTCTGCATCCTCAGCAACGCCCCGGAACGTGTTTGGGCCAAGGGAAGTTTTGCCCAGGCCAGTAAAGCACTGCTTTTGCACCATGGGGCGGCGGTGCTCCATCAGATGGTGGTGCACAGGGTCTCGCCGGTGCGGGCCCTCCTGCTGGCCCGCTCCCAGGAGCTGGAGCGCATCTATCTCTCGCCCTTTGTTGCCGCTGCCCGGAAGTACGAAGCGTGGATTGTGGCCGGCTCCGCAGCCCTGCGCTGGGGGCAGACCAGCCGCGTTTTCAACACCGCGCCGGTGATCACCCCCACGGGTCAGGTGATCTACCGCCAGCACAAGGTGAATCTGGTGGACATGGAGCAGAAAGGGGGCCTGGATCTGGAGCCCGCCCCCTTGAACTATGTCAGCGCGGTGCAGAGCCCCTTCGGCCCCTTGGGGGTTGCCGTCTGCCTGGATGCTTTTCACCCGGAGGTGCGCCAGCGCCTGCAGGGGCTGGGGGCAAAGGTGTTCATCCAGCCCTCCGCCAACAACCACCCCTGGGATGACTGGCAGCAGCAGGACTGGCTGCGCAGCTCCTTTGCGGCCGTGGCGGAAAACAAAGAGTTCGAGCTGGCGGTGAACCCCATGCTGGTGGGCCGGCTCTGGGACATCGAATTCCAGGGCCAGTCCAGCATCATCGACCAAAACGGCCATGTGGTCCAGGCCCAAAGCGCCACCGAGGAGGAAATCCTGATCAGAAAAGACCTCTTAAACTGATCTTCCGGCCCCGGGTATCAAACAGCTGGTGGTTCCAGAAGATGCACTTGAGCTTCCCCCGGAAATAGTACAGCCGGGGGATTTGTCTGCTCACCACGGTGCGCCGCATCCCCACGCTCACCGTATCTCCCACCTGGAGATCGCTTTTGGTGAGATCCAGGCAGGTGAGGCCCATGCTCACCCGGCCCACAATGGGGAGGGGTTCCCTTCCGTGGAAGACGGCATGTTTGGGAAAGAGGGCCCTGAAAGCCGCGTGCTTAAATTGGCGCCAGGGAGAAGGCGCAGGTTCCAGCTCCAGGCCGTGTCCGTAGCCCACGGGAATCACCCCTAGGCGCAGAGGCCGCTGGGTGCGAAAGGCCCGGCTGTAGCCTACGCTGTGGCCCGGGGGGAGCCAGCGGGTTTGGATGATCCGGGCTTGGCAGCGCCAGGTTTCCTGGAGCTGCCAGGAGCTGTCCAGGGGCAGGGGAGCCTGGCCGTAGAGCAGGGTGCCCAGCCGCACCAGATCGAGGTGGCTTTCGGGCAGGGTGAGAAAGGCGCTGCTGCCCGCGGCATGCCAGAGAAGGCCCGCCGGTGCAGCCTCCCGTAGGGCCAGCAGGCGCTGGAGCTGCCCCCGGGTGAACTTTTTATCCCCCGCGGCCGCGGAAAAGTGCGTGAAAACGCCTCCCAGATGGAGATGGGAGGCTTGTTTGATCTCAGCCAGCAGAGCGGGGAAATCCTCGGGGGCGGTACCCAGCCGTCCGAAGCCGGTGTCCACTTTGATCTGGACAGTAAGCCCTCCGGGCCTCAGCGCCGCCAAACGGTTCAGTTCCGGCACCAGCTCAGGCGAGGTGAGGGCCGGGATCAGGTTGTGCTTCACCACCGCGGGCAGCTGCCCCGGGAGGGGTGGGGCAAGGAGCATGATCCGGGCTTTAGTCCAGGCCAGAATATCCAGGGCCTCTTCCACGGTGCTCACCCCCAGGGTGGTGCAGCCCCGGGCCTGGAGAAAGGCCGCCACCACCGGCGCCCCGTGGCCGTAGGCATCGCCCTTGAGGATCGGTACAACCTGAGCACGGGTGCGCCTTTGGGCTGAGCGCAGGTTGTGCTCCAGGGCGGAAAGGTCCACCTCCACCCAGGCGGAGAAGTCTAGCGGACCTTTTTGCGCTGGCGCAGCCAGTTGTGGAGTTGCAGTCCCCCGCACCACAGGGCATAGCCTCCTTGCCGAAGGGGGAGATCGAATTCGCCCACGTAGGTCTGGAGCTGGGCCCCAAACCCCTCCTTAAAGCGGTAGAGGCCGTAAAGGGGGTGTTCCGGGCGCAGATCCCCCGCTACGCCCCGGAAATCATAGATGGTGCAGCCCGCCCCCTTGGCCCATTTGATCATCTCCCACTGGATCAGGTGCGGGGCCTGCAGGTTGCGCCGCTGGCCGCTGGAGGCACCGTAGGTGTACCATACCCGGGAACCCAGGCGAAAACAGATGGCCCCGGCCAGGGGAGTGCCTGCCTGGTAAGCCAGGAAGACCTTGCCCAAGCCGTTTTGAATTAAGTGGTCCCAGAGGGCTTCGAAGTAGCTGAAGCTGCGGATGGTGAAGCGGTCCCTGTGGGCCGTCTCCTGGAGCAGGGCGTAGAACACTTTAAGCTCATCTTTATCCTTGACCTGCTGCACTTGCACCTGTTTGCGCTGGGCGTAACGGATGTTGTAGCGGGTTTTGCTCTTCATCTGGCTGAGCAGGGTGTCCAGGGAGCGACCTAGCTCCAGCACCATGACATGCCGGGGCTGGACGCTTTCGAAGTCAAGGCCGGTTTCCACCTGCCTGAGGCGGAAGGTTCTCACCGCCTCCAGCCAGGTTGGATCCCCTTCTGGAATCGCCGGATCCATCTTCCAGACCAAGGCCCCCCGGGCCTTGAGAAAACCCGCGCCATCCCGCAGCAGCGCCGCCAGGGCTTCCTGCGAAGAGTAGAGGGGGCCCCGGGGGGAATAGGCGATCTGGGCGGGAAGGTAGGGTAGCCGCTTGGTCAAAATCAGAGCCGCTGCCCTGAGCACACCTCGGCTTAGGACCCCCAAGGGGTGAGCCTGCCAGCCTGTGGTTTCCTTGACCCTGCCCCAGGCTGTGGTCTGCAGCACATCGCCTCTGGGGTGGGCCGCAACGTACTGGTCAAACAGGGCTGGCCGATCCACGAAGAGCCTGGTTTCCACAGCCCTCCTCCTTCCGCACCACCATAGTATATGTACTAATTACTCCCGGCGCCGCGTAATTATTCTTAGGAACAGGGAAGGGGGAAGCAAATGCGGCGCGTTCAGGTGGCAGCTGTGCTGGTGCTGGCCGCGCTCCTGGGGCTGATACCCCTCAAGGCTGCGGCGAAGAGCACAGCCCCTCCGGAGCTCAGCTCCATTGCCTACGCGGTGTACGATGCCGACTATGACTTTTTGATCCTGGAGAAAAACGCCTACCAGCGCCGTTCCATCGCCAGCATCACCAAAGTGATGACTCTGCTCCTCGCGGTGGAGCTGGTGGAGGCGGGCAAGATCGGCCTAGGGGATGAAGTGGTGGTGAGCGCCAGGGCGGCCAGCCGGGAGGGCACCCAGATCAACCTCAAGGCCGGCGATCGTTTGACCGTGGAGGAGCTGCTCTACGCCTCCGCCCTCCAATCGGCCAATGACGCCGCGGTGGCCTTGGCTGAATACGTGGCCGGTTCCGAGGCGGAGTTCGCCAAACTGATGAACGCCAAGGCCCAGGAGCTGGGGCTGCAGGATACCCACTATGTGGACTGCACCGGGCTCCTGTCCATGGGCAGCAACAACTATTCCACCGCCTACGACCAGGCCAGGCTGCTCAAGGCCGCGCTGCAGCATGAGCTCATGCGGACGATCCTCCGGGCCCCAGACTTCTTCCTCCCCAGCCAAAACCGGAAGATCACCAATTCCCATCCCCTCCTGGATTCCCCAGGGGTGGAGGGGGGCAAAACCGGGGCCACCACTCCCGCGGGCCATACCCTGATCACTTCCTGCGTCCGCCACGGTAGGAGGCTGATCGCGGTGGTCTTGGGGGCCCGCACCCGGGAGATCAGAAACGCGGAAAACGAAGCCCTCCTGGAGTGGGCCTTTGCTAATCTGCGCACCTTGATCTCCAAGGAGGAGGTGCAGGCGCGCCTGGTGGTCCCAGACGGCGTCCAGCACCAGATCGATGCCGTGCTGGCCCAGGAGTATTCCGTGGTGGTCAGGGATGAAAGCGATCTGGAATTCAGCACCGAGGTGGAGCTTCTGCCCAGGCTCAGGGCGCCCATTGATGCTGGAGATAAGGTGGGGGAGCTGCTGGTGCGGCGGGCAGATGGAGTGACGGTGCGGCTGGACCTCTTGGCCCGCCAGAGCACGGGGCTGGCCAGTTGGCTCAGGCGTCTTTTTAACCGTCTGCGGCTGTTTTTCGGGAGGATGGGTGGATGAGCATGGTGCAGAGGCGCATTCTCTTTTTGCTGCTCATGCTCCTGGGGGCGGTGGTGCTCCTAGGGGGGCGGCTGGCTTACCTCCAGCTCTGGCAAAACGAGTTCTACCAGGCTAAGGCCCTGGAGCAGCGCCTGCAGCGCATTCCCATTGAAGGACTGCGGGGCGGGATCTACGACCGCAACGGGGTGCCCCTGGCGGTGAGCGTCAGTGCCCACACCGTCTATGCCATCCCCGCGGAGGTGGAAGATGCAGAAGCCACGGCGCAGAAGCTTGCCGCCATCCTATCCTTGGACGAAGAGTTCATCCTCCAGCGCCTGCAGAAGCACTCCGCGGTGGAATGGCTCAAGAAAAAGATCACCGATGAAGACGCCCGGGCGGTGATCACCGCGCGGCTGCCGGGGATCGGAGTAGTTCCTTCTTCCACCCGCATCTACCCCTACGGCTCCGTGGCCCCGCAGGTTTTGGGGTTTGTGGGCATCGACAACCAGGGCCTGGAGGGTTTGGAGCTCTACTATGACGATTTTTTGCGGGGCACCCCAGGCGAGACCATCTTCGAGCGGGATGCCCAGGGCCGGGCCCTGGAGGATGGGGTGCGGGGGTACCTGCCGGGCCAACGGGGCGGCGATCTGATCCTGACCATCGATATCTTCATCCAGCGCATCGCCGAAGAAGAGGTGCGCCGGGCCACCCTGGAGACGGGCTCCCGTTTGGGTCTGATCCTGGTGAGCGATCCCCAAACCGGCGAAATCCTGGCCACGGCCATTTATCCATCCTTTGACCTGGAGAACTTCGCGGACTACCCCGCGGCTAACCGCAAGAACATCGCGGTCACCGACACCTACGAGCCCGGTTCCACCTTCAAGGCGGTCACCGCGGCCCTGGCCCTGGAGGAAGGGGTGGCCACGCTGCAGTCGGGCTTCTTCGACCCCGGGTACATCCGGGTATCCGGCTGGAATGTGCGCTGCTGGAACCGGGGTGGGCACGGGCCCCAGTCCTTTGTGGAGACCATGCAAAACTCCTGTAACCCCTATTACGCCAAGCTGGCCATTGACTTAGGCCCCGAGAGGTTCTACGACGGGCTGGTCCGCTTCAACCTGGGACACAAGACGGGTATTGACTTCCCGGGGGAAATGGCGGGTATCCTCCGGGCGCCTTCCCCCAGCATACCCCTGGTCACCTGGGCCAACATGGGCTTCGGTCAGGGGCTTACGGTTACCCCTGTGCAGCTTTTGGCTTGCTTTGGAGCGATTGCCAACAAGGGCATCTACACGCCCCTGCACTACGTCAAGGAATTGGTGACGGAAGAGGGGAGCTTCCCGCCGGATATCCCCGAGGCCCGGCAGGTGATTTCGGCGGAAATTGCGGAGACCACCGCCTACGTGCTGCGCATGGCGGTGGAGCGGGGTTCGGGCAAGCGGGCGGAGGTGCCCGGTTACGATGTGGCGGGGAAGACGGGAACGGCCCAGCTGGTGGAACACGGCCGCTATTCCCACTCCAAAATGGTCACTTCCTTCGCCGGCTTCGCGCCGAAAGATGACCCCAAGATGGCGGCGCTGCTGGTTCTGTGGGAGCCCCAGGGCGCCTTTTACGGGGGAATCATCGCTTCACCTGTTTTCGCCCGCCTGGCGGAAGAGGTCCTCACCTACCTGGGGGTGGAGCGCAAGGCCACCTCCCGGGTCAGCCAAGTCCGGCAGGTGATCGTACCCGATGTGGGGGGCCTGGACGTTGAAGAGGCGGCAGCTCTGCTCCGGAGGCAGCAGTTCCGGGTGGAGGTGGTGGGCCCGGGCACCCGGGTCATTGGCCAGGTTCCCGCGCCAAAGGCCGAGGTGGATGTGGGCTCTTTGGTGTACATCTACACGGATCTGGAATCGGGGGAGGAAGTGGAGGCCGCAGCGGATCAGCCCAGTCCTTACGGGGCCTAACCGGGAAGAAGCGGCAAGTGGCAGGGAGGAGGTGGGGGAGGGCGCGGAGAAAACAGGTTCTATCCCGAGCTTGTTTGCTTTTCTTGGAAATAGCGGCAGTGCTCCTGGAGGGGGCACTGGTCGCAGAGGGGGCTGCGGGCTTTGCAGAGGGCCCGGCCGTGGCGGATCAGCCAGTGATGCGCGTCGATCCACTTTTCCTTAGGGATGGCCTCCATCAGCTGGCGCTCCGTCTCCTGGGGCGTGGCCGCGCTGGACAAGCCCAGGCGGTTGGCCACCCTGAAGACGTGGGTGTCCACGGCGATGGCGGGAATACCGAAGGCATTGGCCAGCACCACATTGGCTGTTTTCCTGCCTACCCCCGGCAGCGCCTCCAGCTCTTCCCGGGTGTTGGGAACCTGGCCGCCGTGCTTTTCCACCAGAATCTGCGCGGTCTTAATCAGGTTCTGGGCTTTGTTCCGCCACAGTCCCGCGCTGCGGATGTGGGCGGCCACCTCCTCAAAGCTGGCCGCGGCTAAGTGGTGGGCCGTGGGAAAGGCGGGGAAGAGCGTTTCGGTGATCTGGTTCACCCGCTCATCTGTGCACTGGGCAGAAAGGATGGTAGCCACCAAAAGCTGGAATGGACCGTTGTGCTTCAGGGCGGTCTTGGGATTGGGATACAGGTTTTCCAGGATCTTAAGGATTGCCAAGGTCGCTTTAGTAGTCAAAGAGTTCATCCTCCGTGGGCAGCTTGCTTGGGTCCGCGGCGCAGTCCCGGCAGTGTGGGCAGCCCCGGCAGTCCCGGGCCACCCGCACTAAGCCGTCTTCATCGATGATCAAGCCGTAAGGGCAGGTATCGCCGGGATCTGGGCTGAACAGGCTGGTGATCAGATCCTTCAGCTGTTCGGCAAAGGATTTGTCCGGCCTGGGCACCTTGAAATCGGCCAGGGCTTCTTTGTAGCTGACGTTCTGCTTGGTTAGGCGGCTCTTGGCTACTTTATGGTAGGAGGCGTAGAGGAAGAGATCCCCTTCGGTGCGGCCGGGGAACTCGTCCAACAGCCGCTGCTCCCGGATCAGGGCCACCACGGGTTTGTAGATCTCCTGCTCCCAGCTGGCCGCGGCGTTCTGCAGGGAAAGATCCACCCGCAAAGCCTCCGATTCTTCTTGGCGGTACTGTTCGATCTGCATGAGCAGTTTGTCGTAGGCACCCAGTTCCGTGAGCTCGATGCCGCTTAGGCCAGTTTTGTGCTCGAAAATGGAGCGCTCCCGCCAGATCAGGTTGGGCTCGCTGTCTGGGGGAGGGAAAAATTCCACTACTTCGGCGTCGATGAAGGCCTGCCCCACTTCCTTGGCGGCGGCCACCCGGTGGTTGCCGTCAACTACATAGTACTTGTCGCGAACTTTATACAAAGAAACCGGCGGCAGGGTACTGCCCCGTTCCACCGCCTTTTTGATCTGCTGATAGCGGTACATGGTGTGGCGGTTTTTAATGCGAAAGCGGGCATCAAAATCCCGCCAGCGGTTCACCGAGCCCACGATGCTGTCCACGGGCACGGTGCGCAGGCCTAAGTACAGAGAATCGGTGAGGCCCAGCTTTTCCTTGGCCGTGTCAAACGCTTTGGCATGTCCTCGCATGAAGCACTCACTCCACCGGTGGATCTATGTCCAAAATGTGAAAGCCATAGCCGTTGATTACTGTGGTGTCGTTCACAACATCAATGCGGTTTTGCTTCAGTCCGTAGTTGAGATGGGTGTGGCCGTGGATGAAATAGCGTGGTTTGTACTTGTGAATGATGTGGGAGAAGGTGAGAAAACCCCTGTGGCACTGGTCTTCGGCGTCATGGATGCCAAAGGGGGGTGCGTGGGTCAGCACAATGTCGATCTTGCGCCCAAAGCGAAAGCGCCAGGCCATGCGGCGCCAGATGGATCGCATCTGCCGCTCGGTATACTGGATAGCGGAAGGGTGGTGGTAGAACATGGATCCTTCAAAACCGATGATGGTTAAGCCTTTGAAGTAAACCACCTTTCCGTGAATGTTTTCACCACCGTCGGGGGGATTCTGGGCATAATTGTCATCGTGGTTGCCGCGGACATAGTAGAGGGGAGCATTGAAAACGGACATGAGGTATGATAGATACCAGGGGGGTAGATCACCAACGGAGAGGATGGCGTCAATGGACTCTGGAAAGCGCTCACGCCGGAAATGATCATACAGCCGTGGGTCCACCGTATCCCCGACAATTAGAAACTTCAAGCTAGAACCTCCCAACCAAATCACCTCAGTCAGAGAGCTGTCAAGACTGCCCCGCTTTTTGGGAAACGGGCGTCTACTCCAATTCTCCGCGGAGACGGGCGTTTTCTTCTTGGGCTACGCGGCGCTTTTCCTGCACGGCTGACATGATTTTGCTTTCCAAAGTTACGCCTCTGAGCCTTTCCCAGAACCTGGGTGGGCGGATGATGGAGCAATAGCGCTCGGGAGCCTGATACCAGGCTGCATGCGGACCGTCAACCGCTTCTACCTTTGCGTAGTCTTCGATGAGGGTGACGCGAATCCCCCACTTATCGCCTGGGGCGATCTCGAGGTAAACGGCGCTCTTGTCGGTGGGGCGACTCCATTTGCCTCGATTCAGCTCTTTCAGCATGTTCTCATCCTTTCCCACTAGTAAGTATTACACATCGGTGGGCTAAATCCTAGTCAGATTGGGAGATGGTTGTGTTGCTGTTGTTAACGATCTGTATCTTTTTGTCCCTGCTCTGCCCGCTTCCCGCCTGGGCCAGCCCGGAGGAAGCCAGTTCCCTCCGCCTCGTGCAGGGGGAGTGGGCCCACGAGGTGCGGGGGATGGATGATTACGATCCCAATCCGGAAGGGCGCTTCAAGCGGGGGGAGCGGGGTTACGCTTACATAGTGGTGGAAGGATTCGATGTCGGCCAGGACGGCGAATACTACTTCCTGCACTTAAGCGTAGATGTGGCCCTGGAAACCAAGGGGGGCATCCGGCTCTTTTCCCGCAGGGACATCTACGACCTGGAAGAATGGTACCTGGAACCTCCCGGCGATACATGGTTCTACATCTATGTCGATATTCCCTGGTGGGCGCCGCGGGGAACCTATGTGGCGGTGATCACCATCCACGATCTCCTTGCTGGTACGGCTTTGGAGGAGAGGCGGGAAGTTGCTGTTTACTAATTTGCCTTGTGAAAAGGGATACAAGCGGTATTTGTAGAATAATTAGCGAGCATTCCATTTTTCAAGGGGGAATATGATGACAGCAAGAGGGAGAAAAAAGCGCGCAGCCATCCCCCAAGGGGTTGTGGGCCGCTTACCCGTCTATTTCCGCTACCTCACCGAGCTGCACTCCTTGGGCGTGGACAAGGTTTCCTCGGCTCAACTGGGGGAAGCCCTGGATTTTACCGCAGCCCAGATCCGCTCCGATCTGAGCTACTTCGGTTCCTTCGGCCAGCAGGGTTATGGTTATAACGTTGCGGAACTGCTGCAGCAGGTTCGGCAGATCTTGGGGTTGAACAAACGCCATTCCCTGGTCTTGGTGGGGGCGGGGAATATCGGTAAAGCCATCGGCAGCTACGGGTGGTTTCGCGCCGAAGGGTTTATCATCGAAGCCATCTTCGATATCGATCCCCACTTGATCGGCAATATCCACGGGGGCTGCGCCATCCGCCACGTGGATGAACTGAAGGACTATCTCCAAGAGCACTCCGCGGATATCGGTGTGATCGCCACACCAAAGGAAGCTGCCCAGGCGGTCTGCGATGTGCTGGTGGCAGGCGGCGTCAAGGGCATCTGGAACTTCTCGCCGGCCCAGCTCAATGTGGCAGAGGGCGTGATTGTGGAAAATATCCACCTCACCGACAGCCTGCTCCGTTTGGCTTTCCGCCTTCACGAACGGGAGCAGCGCCTCGAGTAGTAAAGGACCGAAAAAAGCGGCATAGAAAAAGCACCTGACCGTTGGCCAGGTGCTTTTTTGGGCTGGTTGGTGAACTACTTGTCGATGCGAGCTCTATCTAAAGCATCGCGTACTGCGATGTTGGACATCTGGGTCAGACCGGTGGCTCCGCTGATGGTGTCAACGAAACCGGGTTCGGACTGGAGGGCTGCTTCTTTGTAAGCTTCCCGAGCCATCTCCAGGGGCCAACCATACTCGGCCGGATCCTGGATGCTGCCGTCGGCAAGTACGCGCTGCGCTTTGAAGTCAACGATCTTGTCGTCCTTGATGGTGATCCATACTACCTTGTAGTAGCCGCGGCTGGCCACATCGGAACGGCCCATAAACACACCGTCGAAGTACTTCTTGTCGGTGGGCTTGTCGGGGCTGGCCTTAATCAGGGCCCTCTCCACAGCCTGGATGAAGCCCTTGGAGCTGCCGGTTGCACCGGTGACGATGTCGGCTACAGCAGCTTGGTTCTCCACAAACTGCAGTCCCAGGGTGCGGGCGGCTTCGCCGGCCTCGGGCCAGGGATAGGTTGTCCAATCTTTCTCCACCATTTTGTCGGTAAACTCACGGAGAATTACCGCAACGATTTTGCCATCCTCAATGAACACTTTGGCGTACTGGATGCTCTTGTCGCTGGCATCGGACCAGGCTTCATAGGTTCCATCGATGTACTGGGCGTAGGAGAGTACGCTGAAGGATAGGACCAAGACGACAGCAAGGAGCAGCGAAAGCTTTCTCATGTGCTCAAACCTCCATTTTTGATTTGTCATAGTGAATTCTTTCACCAACTGGGCCCATGTTTAGATTAACAAATTAGGTGGAGGTAGTCAAGGTGTTTAATCAAAATTTTTATATGAAAAACCAACACCTTTTTTCGCACATTTGACCTGCTTTCCTGGCCGTTCAGCCGTACTGCGTCAATGTGGTGACCATGACGATGTCCTGTCCCTGCCTGCAGTTTTCCTGAAAAAGGTGGCGCAAAGCCCGCCAAACTTCATCTGGGCTGCCTGTGATTATCGTATCAAGCGAGGTGCTGCTCTGGCGAAAATCGTAGTCGAGGCCGTGTTCCTCCAGAAACTGGGTGGGCAGTCCCATGAGGCTTTCCAGCCCCTCCTGGTCCACGGGGTAAAGGGAAACCTGTGCTCTGATCATAAAAAGGCCTACACCTCCTGTGGGTAGTATGGCCAGAAGGTGCAGGCTTCACTCCTTTAGCCGGTGGGGACGCACACGATCTGCCCGGGCCGGATCTGGTTGGGATTGGGGATCTGTGGGTTGGCCCTGATCAGGGCATCCAGGGAGACCCCAAAGCGGCGGGCGATGTTGAACATGGTATCCCCAGGTCGCACGGTGTAGGCAAAGGTCCCGGGAGGACAGCCCCCTGGGGGCTGGGAGACGATGGGTACGCAGACGATCTGCCCCGGGAAAATCAAATTGGGATTGGTGATCTGGGGATTGGCGGCGATTAAGGCATTGAGGGATACCCCAAACCTTTGGGCGATGAGGAACATGCTGTCACCGGGCTGCACTGTATAGGCGAAGGTCCCCGGCGGGCAGCGGCCATCGGTTCTGGGCACGCAGACGATCTGTCCCGGGAAGATCAGGTTGGGATTGGTGATCTGGGGGTTGGCGGCGATCAAGGCATTGAGGGATACACCGAACCTCTGGGCGATGGAGAACATGGAATCGCCCGGCTGCACCGTGTAGGGGAACGTGTTGGGCGGGCAGGCAAACTCCGGCACGCAGACGATCTGCCCCGGGAAGATCAGGTTAGGGTTGGGAATCTGGGGATTAGCCGCAATCAGTTCATCTAGGGGGACGTTGAATCTCCGGGCAATGGAGAACATGGTGTCCCCTGGCTGTACGGTGTAGCTGAAGGTGCCGGGTGGGCAGGTCACCTGCTGCCGCGGGATGCAGACGATCTGTCCGGGGCGGATCTGGCTGGGATCGGGGATCTGGGGATTGGCCGCGATCAAGGCGTCGAGGCTCACTCCGAACTGACGGGCAATGGAGAACATGCTGTCCCCAGGGCGGACGATGTAGGGAGTGGTGTTGGGTCCGCAGACGCGCCCCGCCTCGGAGCTGCCCTGGGCTTCAGCTTGCGCCTGCTCAGCGGCGAGCTTTTCTTGGTCTTCCAACGTAAATCCTCCTTTACACATGAATACCGCGAGGACGGAAAGGCTTTAGGTCCTCGTTTGCGGTTCATACCAGGATATGAGTGGAAAGGAGGATGTGTGCCTCTTGACACGGGGAAAAAGCTGTGCTAAAGTAAGGGTAGCGTTCCTCGGTAGCTCAATGGCAGAGCATTCGGCTGTTAACCGAAGGGTTGCTGGTTCGAGTCCAGCCCGAGGAGCCAGCATGAAAGCGACTAGGTGCAGCCTAGTCGCTTTCGCCACTTATTGAGGGCTGGATAAGTCCGGGGGCCTGGCGGCTAACGGTAGGGGTCCTCCGGGATGATGATCCAGGCGACGATGTAGGCCAAAATGCCCGTTCCATACACGATGGCTAGGATAGCCCAGATCAGGCGGACGATGGTGGGATCGATGTTGAAATACTCTGCGATCCCGCCGCAGACACCGCCGATTTTTCTGTCCCTGGACGAACGGTAAATCCGTTTACTCATAGCTGTCCTCCCTCTTCCAGATTTCTGGATTGACCAGATTGCGGGGGCGTTGGCCCTTTAAGACGGCCAGCACATCGCTGACCACCAGATCAACCATCTGCAAACGGGTTTCCCTGCCGGCACTGGCGATATGGGGGGCTAAAACCACATTGGGCAGCTCGGCGAGACCCGGGTGGAGGGCCGGCTCATTTTCAAACACGTCCAAACCGGCGCCGTAGATCCGCCCCTCCCTCAGCGCCTGGACCAGGGCCCCTTCATCCACCACCGGACCCCGGGCGGTGTTGATCAAGACCGCGGTGGGCTTCATGAGCCCAAGTTCCCGCTCCCCAATGAGATGCCTGGTTTCGGGGGTGAGGGGGCAGTGCAGGGAGACGAAATCTGCTTCCTTAAGCAGGGCGTCCAAATCAGCATATTCTAGACCCAGCTCCCTTTCCACATCCTCCGGGAGCCTCGTTCGATTGTGATAGAGGATGCGCATGGCAAAGCCCCGGGCCCTTTTGGCCACCGCTTGGCCGATGCGTCCTGCGCCCACGATGCCTAAGGTCTTACCGTGGACCTCAACCCCCAGGAGCAGTTCCGGGGCCCAACCGGCGAAGCGCCCCGCCCGCACCAGGGCATCACCTTCCACCACCCGCCTGGCGGTGGCCAAAAGGAGTGCCCAGGCGAAGTCAGCGCTGGCCGCGGTGAGCACATCCGGTGTGTTCACCACGGCAATCCCCCGGGCGGTGGCGGCAGCGAGGTCGATGTTGTTAAAGCCCACGGCGTAGTTGGCGATTACCTTGAGTTTCTGGCCCGCCCCGATCACTTCGGAGTCGATCGGATTGGCCAGCATGGTGATGACTGCATCCTGCCCGGGGATGATCTCCAGAAGCTCTTCCTTGGTCATGTTGCGGTCTTCCGGAAAGACGGTGACCTCACACAGGTCACGCAGCCGCTCTAGACCCTGGCCGGGCAGCTTTCTTGTTACAAAGACGCTGTACATAGCCACACTCCTCTCACCGTATTATTCTTGCCCTGGACCGGAGATCCTTTTCAGTTCACAAAGAGTTCAAAACAGCCGGCAGGGTTTCGCCGCAGGTTGTTGAACTTACCTCTAAGTTAAGGGAGGGAGTATGGGTGGCCGCTGTCATTGCCCTTGCCAACCAAAAGGGGGGAGTGGGGAAGACCACTTCCACGTACAATCTGGGCGTGGCCCTGGCGGAAGTGGGGCAGAGGGTGCTGCTCATGGATCTCGATCCCCAGGGCGGACTCACCTATTACTCCGGGTTTGAACCAGAAGAGCTGGGGAAGACTATCTATCACTGTTTGGTGCGCAGTACCTCCCCCCGGGAGGTCATGCTCACCAATGAATACGGCGTGGACCTGCTGCCGGCCAACATCGACCTTTCCCTGGCCGAGTTTCAGCTGGTCACCGCCCCAGCCCGGGAGCGGCGCATTACCCGCATTGTCAACGAGCTCAGGGAGGATTATGATTTTATCTTGATCGACTGCCAGCCTTCCCTGGGGCTTTTGACCATCAACGCCCTGGCCGCCGCGGAGGCGGTGATTGTCCCCGTTTCCTGCGAGTATTTGAGCATCAGGGGAACCAGGGCCCTGCTGCGTCTGATTGCCAAGGTGAAGGGTTCCCTCAACAGCAAGCTGCAGATTGCCGGGATCCTGCCGACGCTGTTTGACAACCGCACCAGGCACGGCCGGGAAACCCTGGCCCGTTTGGCCCAGGAGTTTCCCCAGATCCACCTCTATCCCCATGTGGTGGCCCGCAGCATCCGCTTTGCCGAGTCCGCGGCCAAGCAGGAGCCGATCTACGAGGCAAAATACCCAGTGCCCGGAGCTGAAGCCTATCGGGAGTTGGCCAGGGAACTGGTGAGGAAGAAATAGAAGAGGCATTGGAGGAGTAGTGATGAACACAGTCCGCGTGCGTTTTGCACCAAGTCCAACGGGTTATCTCCATGTGGGCGGAGCACGGACCGCCTTATTTAACTGGCTGTTTGCCCGCCAGCACCGAGGAGTATTTGTCCTGCGCATCGAGGATACTGACCTGGCCCGCTCCACGGAAGAGGCCACCCAGGCTATCTTGGACTCCCTGGAATACCTGGGCCTGGATTGGGACGAAGGCCCCAGGAAAGGGGGCAGCTTCGGCCCCTATTTCCAAAGCGAGCGCCTGCATCTTTACAGGCAGTATGTGGAGAAGTTGATGGAGCAGGGCCGCGCCTATAAATGCTACTGCACCCCCGAAGAGCTGGATCAAAGGCGGGAAGAGCAGATCAAGCGGGGCGAAGCCACCCACTACGATCGGCACTGCCTGCATCTTTCCCCGGAGGAGCGGGCTCAATACGAAGCGGAGGGACGCAGCTACGCCATCCGCTTCAAGGCTCTGGATGAGGGTGTGACCGAAGTGGATGACCTGATCCGGGGGAAGGTGCGCTTTGATAACACAGCGCAGGTTGATGACTTTGTCATTGTGAAATCAGATGGCATGCCCACCTACAACTTCGCGGTGGTGGTGGACGATGCCCTGATGGGCATCACCCATGTGATCCGGGGGGAGGATCACCTCTCCAACACCCCCAAGCAGATCCAGATTTACCAGGCCCTGGGCTTTCCAGTGCCGCAGTTTGCCCATATTCCCATGATCCTGGGCTCAGACCGGGCCCTGCTCAGCAAACGCCACGGTGCCACTTCGGTTATGCAGTTCAAGGAGGATGGGTATCTGCCCGCGGCCATGGTCAACTACCTGGCTCTCTTGGGCTGGAGCTACGATGATGCCCAAACCATCTTCTCCATCCCTGAACTTGTGGAGAAGTTCAGCCTGGAGAAGGTCTCCAAAAACCCAGCCGTGTTTGATATGCAGAAGCTGGAGTGGATGAACGGAGTGTACATCCGCGAGCTTACCCTGGAGGAGCTTCTTGCAGAAGTGCTCCCCTTCTGGCAGAAGGCCGGCTTTGTGCCTGGGGAAATAACTCCCGAGCTTAAGGGTTACTGCCTGCGCATCCTCAAAGAGCTGCAGCCCCGCATGAAACTTCTAGCGGAAGCGGTGGAGCTCGCCCGCTATTTCTTCACCGACGATTACCAGTACAACCAGGAGGCGGTGGCCAAGGTCCTCACAAAACCCCGGACGGAGGAGATCCTCCAGTACCTGGCGGAAGTGGTGGCCGGTGCCCAGGAGCTCCAGGAGGAGGAGCTCAAACCCCTCTTTAAGCAGGGTATGGAGAAGTTCGGCGTGAAAATGGGCGATCTGATGCAGCCCCTGCGGGTGGCTGTCACGGGAACCAACGTCAGTCCCGGCATTTACGAAGTGCTGGCCCTGTTGGGCCGGGAGAGGGTGCTCGAGCGGATCGAGCGGACCATCAAGATGCTCAAGGAGAGGAGTTGACACCTATGGTTGAGGCGAAACTGCGCTGGAACGGCAAGATGGGCTTTGTGGGCGTTTCCGGTTCCAACCACGCGGTGGTGATGGATGTCCGCCCCGAAAGCGGCGGCGATGGCACGGCCCCCAGCCCCATGGAATTGGTCCTCATGGCCTTAGGGGGCTGCTCCGGTGTGGATGTGGCGGAGATTTTGCGGAAGAAGCGCTTGAACGTAAGGGATTTCCAGATCATTTTGGAAGGGGAGCGGGCCGAGGATTACCCGAAGGTTTTCACCAAGGTCCAGATGACCTTTGTGTTTGAGGGTGAAGGCCTGACCATGAAGCCCCTGGAAGATGCGGTCCGCCTCTCGCTGGACAAGTACTGCTCCGTCGCGGGCATGGTGGGCAAAACCGCGGACATCCAGTGGAAGGTGGAAATCAAAGAATAGGGGTGCAAGATGGGGATCTATACCAAGCAGGGAGATGGGGGCCAGACCAAACTGGGCACCGGCGCCGCTGTGCCCAAGGGCGATCCCAGGGTGGAAGCCTACGGCACTGTAGATGAGCTCTCCAGCTTTCTCGGCCTGGCCCACACCGCCCTGGAAGATGGGGATCTGATTCAGGATCTCACCTGGGTGCAGGAAAAACTGCATACCGTGGGTGCCATTTTGGCCTTCCCCGGCCGCAGCGGCGGTGTGGGGGAGATCACTCCGGCCGATATAGAAAAGCTGGAAAGGCGCATCGATGCCATGGTTCAGGAACTGCCGCCCCTCCAGGGTTTCCTGCTCCCGGGAGGGGTGCAGGGGGCGGCCTTGCTGCACTGCGCCCGCAGCGTTGCCCGCCGGGCCGAGCGGGCCATAAGCCGGCTGAACCAGGCGGACTATCCCCTGGGCGGCTTGATCCTGCCCTTTTTGAACCGACTCAGTGATTACCTTTTTTGCGCTGCGCGCTTGGTCAACCACCGGGCCGGTCACGGCGATGTGCTGGTTGGCGGCGGGAAATTGTAGAAAGGCCCTTGACTTTTCCCGGTGGTGTGGTATAGTGTATAGCAGAACGCTGGGGGATCGTCTAACGGCAGGACGGAGGACTCTGACTCCTCTAGTCTAGGTTCGAATCCTAGTCCCCCAGCCATTTTTCTGTAAAAGAGAGAGGACCGCGCTGTGCGGTCCTTTTTGTGTGCGGCGCCGCAGCGGCGTCCGGGCCCGTGGAGCTGCTTGCGCGGCCGCTTGTGGGCATGGTTTCTTTTTTGCAGGACATTTCCAGTTGTCAGCGAATTCACTATCATGGTCGTGGGATCAAGCTGAGTAGAAGCAGGTAGCGATAATCGCTGGCTGTGGCGGAGATAATAAGCTGAAACGTGTCCTTTTTGGCTGTTTTCAGTTCTATGCCATCAGGTTACTGGTTTACCAGCCGCTTTGCGTTGTCGAGCCCCATCCCGGCGGTGGGGTTTTTTTGGGGCTTTTCAGCACCAACTCGTAGAGCGCGGCGGTCTTGGCGGCCATGTCGGCGCTGGAAAGATGCTTTTCCGCGTAGCTCCTTCCGAAACTCTGCAGTTTTTTCAGGCGGTGGGGGCGGTGCAGCAGGGCATGCAGGTCGTATTTCAAATCCGCGAGGTCAAAGCGCCCCAGATTGCCGCTGAAGTCGAAGTCAGGCAGCTTCACCAAAGGCGGTGAGATTACGCCGTCGTAGGCCCTCTGCATGAGGAGCACGGCATTGCCGCAGCTCAGGGCTTCCCTGGCCGTACGGCCGCAGGCGGCCACGATGCCGGACTTCTGCAGGTGGGGCACTAAGTTCACCTGCCACGGCAGGTAAGTGGTGCCAGGGATCTGCGGGTCGAAGTTAGAAATGATCTTCAGGGGTGTGCCCACCAGGAGGGAATTTGCCTCCGCCAGGTAGCGCAGGGGCTCCAGGCGCTTCTTCTCCAGGCGGCCCACATACAAAAGGGCGCGGCGGGGGCCGGTCTGCTTCTCGGGAGGGGTAAACACCTCGGTATCAACGCCGTTGGGAATGATCTGGGTTTTCTGTCTGAACTCCTGCAGTTCCTCAGCCACTCTAGGCCCGATGGCGATGATGGCGCTGGCTGCCGCGAGGTAGCGGCGGAAGCGGGCCTGGGAGAAGCCCAGGCCGTGGCAGGTGACGACGAAGGGGATGCCCAAGCGGTAAGCGAGTATTTGGGCGCTGTGGAAGAGGGTGGAGCTCTGGACGTGGATCAAATCCGGCTGCCAGAGGCGGCTCTGGATGGTGAGGGCACCGAGGCTGAGCCCGTGGCAGAAGGGCAGCTTGTGTTGGAGGAGGTAGGGAACGTAATCACTCCAGAACAACCTGGTATGGATGGTTCCAAAGGCGATCTGGGGTTCGATCTTCAGTCTCTTCAGCTGTTTGGCCAGTTCAAGAACGTGGGTGGTTTGGCCGCTCAAAAAGAAATCCGATAACAGCAAGACCTTCAAGCATAATCCCCCCAAGTTCCACTTCTACTTAATCTATGCGTTCACGGGTAAAGGGTACTAATCTTCGCATAAGGGGTGCTTTTATGGGTTCTGGCGTAAAGGTCGTGTTTCACCTCTTCGGTGGCTTAGGCATCTTTTTCCTGGGGATGCAGCTCATGTCCGACGGCCTGCAGAAGGCTGCCGGCGCCCGCATGCGGCGCATCCTGGAGCTGTTCACCTCCCGGCCCCTCACGGCGGTTTTGACCGGAGCTGGGGTGACCGCGGTGCTGCAGTCCAGCTCCACAGTGACCGTCATGATCGTGGGCTTTGTCAACTCCGGTCTGATGAACCTCCGGCAGGCCCTGGGCACCATCATGGGCGCCAATATCGGTACCACCATCACAGCGCAGATCGTCTCCTTTGACATCTATGCCCTGGCCTTCCCCTTTGCCGGGGTGGGAGCCTTTTTGTACTTTTTCTCCAAAAGGAAGCTCCCCCGCTATGTGGGTAAGAGCGTTTTAGGCTTTGGGGTCCTGCTCTTGGGTCTATCCACCATGAGCAGCGCAGTGAATCCCCTCAGGAGCTATCAGCCCTTCTTGGATCTATTGGTGCTGCTGGGCCAAAAGCCCCTGCTGGGTGTCCTGGCAGGTGCTGTCTTTACCGCCATCATCCAAAGCTCCAGCGCGACCACGGGTTTGGTCATCGCCCTGGCTTGGCAGGGCATTGTGGATCTGTCCGCGGGTTTGGCCATCGCGGTTGGGGCCAACATCGGGACCTGCGTGACCGCCCTTTTGGCAGGCCTCACCGCGGGCACCGCGGCCCGCCGGGCGGCCATTGGCCATGTGCTTTTCAACGTGTTTGGCACTGTTTTGTTTCTGATCTTCCGCAGTCCCTTTACGGGCCTGGTACAGGCGACCGGGGCATCTGTGGCCAGGCAGCTGGCCAACGCCCATACCTTGTTCAACGTGGGCACCACCCTGATTGCCTTTCCGTTTTTGAGCTACTTCGTCAAGCTGGTCACCTCCCTGGTGCCCGGTGAAGATGAGGTTATCGAGATGAAGCCCCAGTTTTTGGATGAGCGCATGGTGGGAACCCCAGGTGCCCTCCTGAGCGCGCAGCAGGAAGTGCTGCGCATGGCTGAGCTGGCCGCGAGCATGGTGGATCAGGCGGTTTCCGCCTTTGTGCAGGGCGATCTTTCCCTGCTGCGCCAGATCGAGCAGCGGGAAGAAGTGGTTAATATCTTGGAAAAGGCCATTACGGGCTTTTTGGCCAAGGCTAACCAGCAGTCCATGGATGTGCAGGAAGCAAGGCGCGTGGTCAACCTGATGCACGTCGTCAACGATGTGGAGAGGATTGGCGACCACGCCATCAACATCTCCGAGCTGGCTGAACTGAGGGTCAGCGAGCATCTGGAGCTCAGCGAAGCTGCCCAAAGGGATCTACAGCAGCTCTACTCTGAAGTGATGAAGATGTACCGGGGCGTGATTGAAGCGCTCTCCCAGGATAATGCCGAGCAGGCCCAGGGTATAATTGGCCTAGACGATGTGGTGGACGATCTGGAAAAACTCTACCGGGCCAATCACATCGAGCGCATTAACATGGGCGTATGCAATCCAGAAATCGGCGTGCTGTTCCTGGATGCCCTGAGCAATCTGGAGCGGGTCGCGGACCATGCCACCAACATCGCCGAAGCAGTGGCGGACATCGCCTTTGCCAAATAGCGGGGCGGTCAGGGAGGGGGCCGGTTTGGCGAATACTCTAGACGGTCCCACCAAAAGAAGAGGGAGGACTTGGGATGGACGACCAAACAAGAATGTTTGCAGCCATTGATAAAGAACCCGTGGATACCCGGGATATTCTAACGCGAGTATGGGCTGCCCTGGAGGAAAAGGGCTATGAACCCCTGGACCAGATCGTAGGCTACCTGGTCTCGGGCGACCCATCGTACATAACTGCCCACGGCGATGCCCGCAGGCTCATCCAGAATTTGGAACGTACCGATCTGCTGGAAGAGATCGTGGCCGATTACTTCAAAAACCTAGCTTAAGGAGGGGTTCCCATGTCAGTTTTGATCATTGAAGGCGGTAGGCCCCTCCGCGGGTCGGTGGATATCAGCGGGGCCAAAAACAGCGCCCTGGCCATTGTGGTGGCGGCAGCCCTGGCCACGGAGGGCGAGTGTGTTTTGGATAACATCCCCCAGGGGAGCGATGTGAACACCATCTGCCAGATCCTCCAGGATCTGGGGGTGGAGGTGTGGTATGATGACCAGCGGCGCCTGCATGTCCGGGGGGAGACGTTGAGCAAGCATAAGGCCTCCTACGAACTGGTGCGCAGGATGCGGGCTTCCTTCTACAGCGCGGGACTGCTCTTGGCCCGCCTGGGCAAGGCGGAGGTGCCCCTGCCGGGGGGCTGTGCCATCGGCTCCCGCCCAGTGGATTTCCACATCAAGGGCTTTGCCCAGCTGGGGGCGGAAGTGGTCATTGAACACGGCTACATGAAGGCGGAAGCCACAAGACTTAAAGGCGCCCATATCTACATCAACCGCTCCAGTGTGGGCACCACCATCAACCTCATGATCGCGGCCTCCCTAGCTGAGGGCACCACGGTGCTGGAAAACGCGGCCAAGGAGCCGGAGGTGGTGGATCTGGCCATCTTCCTCAACGGCATGGGGGCGAAGATCCGGGGCGCGGGTACAGAGAGCATCCGCATCGAAGGCGTGGAAAAACTCAGGGGCATCGAGTATTCCATCATCCCGGACCGCATTGAAGCGGGTACGTTCATGCTGGCCACCGCCATCACCGGCGGGGATGTGGTCCTGCGCAATGTGGTCGCGGAGCACCTGAGGGTGCCCATTGTGAAGATGGAAGAGGCGGGGGTGCGGGTTACCCGCAGCGGCACCGAACTGAGGGTGGTGGCGCCGAGGCGCCTTAAGGCGGTGGATGTGGAAACGCTGCCCTATCCCGGATTCCCCACCGATTTGCAGCAGCCCTTCGTGGCCGCGATGTGCCTCGCGGATGGCACCAGCGTAGTGCGGGAGACCATCTTTGACCGCTTCCGCTACGTGGATGAGCTGCGCAGGATGGGCGCGGACATCAAAACAGAGCAGAACACGGCCATCGTGCGGGGGGTACCGCAGCTGACCGGGGCGCCTGTGGAGGTTACCGATCTGCGGGCCGGCGCAGCGCTGGCCATTGCCGCCCTGGCGGCGCAGGGCCGCACGGAACTGTACGGAGCAGAGATTATCGATCGCGGTTATGAGTTCTTCGAGGAAAAACTGCGCAGCCTGGGGGCGAATATCTACCGGGAGCAGCTGACCAACCCGCGGGAGCTGGTAATCAAATAGGGGCTCAGGGCCGTAAGGCCCTTTTTTGTCGCCGCAGTACAGGATTTTGCCGGGGGGGACCGAAGAGTTGAGGTGAGGGGGTGAGCTCTTTGACAGTGCAGCTCTACACCCACAGCGATTATTCCCTGCTGGAATCAACGCTCACAGTGGAGGAGCTGGTCAAGCGGGCAGCCGCGCTGGGCTACACCGCCCTGGCCCTGACCGACCACAACACAACCGGCGGGCACTGGGAATTCCAGCGCTGCTGCGCCCAGGCGGGCATCAAACCCCTGTTTGGCCTGGAGCTGGATGTGACCTATGAACCCGGCGCGAAGCCCCGACAGGTGGTTTTCCTCGCCTTAGATAACGCCGGCTACCGCAGCCTCTTGCGCCTGGCTTCCCTCCAGCCGCCGGTACCCAGGGAAGATCTGCCCCTCTTCAAGGAAGGCCTGGCCGTGCTGGAAGGGGGAAGCAGGGGGCAGCTCAGCGCCCTGCTCAGCGCGGGAAGGCTCGCTGAAGCCCAAGCCCTCTACAGCTGGTACGAAGGGGAGTTTGGCCCCAATTTCTACCTGCGGCAGGAAGCGGGGCGGGACAGCGCCCTTCTTTCCACCTTTCCCCAGGGCCGCTTTGTTCCCTGCCAGGATGTGCGCTACGCCGAGCCCGCTTCCGTGGAGACGTTGCGGGTTTTGGCCGCGGTTAAGGGCGTTGATGCCTGCATCCCGCCCTATCCACTCCTGCCCTGGGCGGAGCTTCTGGAAAAGGCCGGCTGCTCCCCGGAGATGGCCGCCGGCGCCCTGGAGCTTGCCCAGCGCTGCTCAGTAGAGCTCCCCCGGGAGCAGAGCTTAAGCGGCGGGACGGGGGGAGCTGAGCTGGAGAGGCTGGCCTGGGAAGGGGCCCGCCGGCGCTTTCCGGAGCTGACGGACGAGGTGCAGGCACGGCTGGATTACGAGCTTCAGGTCATCCGCCGACTGGGCTTTGCCCACTATTTTCTCATCGTCGCGGATCTGGTGCGCTTTGCCAAGGAGGCGGGCATACCGGTGGGCCCAGGCCGGGGAAGTGCCGCGGGTAGCCTCACCGCCTATGTGCTGGGCATTACGGAAGTGAATCCCCTGGCCTGGGGCCTGGTCTTTGAGCGCTTCCTCAATCCCGAGCGCCAGAGCAAACCCGATATCGATGTGGACTTCTGCTACGAACGGCGGGGGGAAGTGCTGGCTTACGCCGCGCGCCGCTTCGGGGAAGAGTATGTGGCCCAGATCGGCACCTACGGAACCTTTGGACCCAAGGGCGCGGCCCAGGAGGTGCGGCGCATCTTGGGACGGGATGACCCCCGCATGGCCTCGGAGATCCAGCATTTGAAGAGGCTGCGCTCCATCCATGCCGCGGGGATGATCATCAGCCAGCGGCCCATCCAGGAGATCAGCGCGGTCTACCGGGACCGCGCCCTGCCCGTGACCCATCTGGACATGTATGCCCTGGAGGAACTGGGCGCCTTAAAAGTAGATGTGTTGGGCCTGAGGACCTTGACCCTCCTGCGCCGCATGGAAGAGGAAGTGCAAAGGCGGGATCCCCACTTCACTCTGGAGGGGCTCCCCCTGGAGGATGCCCCGACCTTTGAGCTTCTGGGCTCCGGCCGGAGTTTAGGCATCTTCCAGCTGGAAAGCGAGCTTTTCCAGGAGCTGCTGCGCAGCCTCCAGCCCCAGACCTTCGGGGATATCGTCGCCCTTTTGGCCCTGGGCCGGCCGGGGCCTTTGAGTATGTTCCGGGAGTTTGTCCAAAGGCGGGCCGAGCCTGGTAAGGTGAGCTACCTCCATCCAGAACTCAGGGAGATCCTGGGGGAAACCTACGGACTGATCCTCTACCAGGAACAGGTGATGGCCATTGCCCACCGCTTGGGGGGGCTCTCCTTGGGCGAGGCGGATCTGCTGCGCCGGGATCTGGCCAAGGGCGATGCCCAGGGGGCCAGCCTCTGGCAGGAGCGCTTCCTCCAGGGAGCCCAAAGCCGGGGCCTGAGCCGCAAGGCCGCGCAGGAGCTGTTCGGGAGCATCGTCCAGTTCAGCGGCTACGCCTTCAACAAAGCCCATTCGGTGAGCTACGCCCTGATCGCCTGGCGGGCCGCCTATCTCAAGGCCCACTATCCGGAGGTGTTTTACGCCGTGCTCCTCAGGGAGGCGGCGGCCAAAACCCAGGGAGCTCTCCTCCTGGAGGCCAAATCCTTGGGTGTGGAGATCCTGCCCCCCAGCGTGCTCCACTCCCAGCCCAAAACGGCCCTGGAGGGTAGAGCCATCAGGCTCGGCCTTCTGGCGGGGAACAGGCTGCCGCCCCAGGCAGCCCAGGTCATTGTGGAGCGGCGCCGGCGTTGGTCCAGCCTGAAGGAGTTCAAGGCCGCGGTGCGCCTGGAACCCCAGCTGCTGGAAACCTTGGTGCTCATGGGCGCCCTGGATGAGCTGGGGGAGCGCAGTAGGCTCTTGGCGGAACTGGGGCTCAGCCCCCGGCCCGCTTTGGAGCTCCTGCAGCAGGAAAAGGAGCTTCTAGGCGCCTATGTGAGCGGGCATCCCTGCGGCCCCTTTGGGCCCCTGGCTGCCAAACTCCGGGGAGAGCTGGAGGCGGCGGTGGGGGAAGTGGTTGAGGTGAAGCGGCAGGGCCGGAGCTGGCAGGGGGTTTTGGATACGCCCCAAGGGCTCCTGGCCTTTAGGGGCGAGCCGGATCCGGTGAGCGGCCCCCTCAAGCCCGGCAGCCGGGCGGCCCTATTTGGCAGGCTCAAAGGGGGCGAGCTCCTCCTGGAGTGGTTTTTGCCCCTGGGCCCCGTTCTGCTCATTACGCCCCAGCCCCACCAGCTGGAAACCATCAAGGGGATCTTGGGGGAAGAGGGGGGCACCAGGCCCGCCATCCTCCTCGTGGGTCAAGCTTACCACCTGCTGCCCCCCAAGTTTTGGGTGCGCAGCGCCAGCCGGGTCAACGAGTCCCTGCAAGCGGGGGGAATTGTGTACACCTGGTTTGATCCGTGGAAAGAAAATGCATAGCGGCAGGGGAATGCCTGCCGGATGCGAAAGATTGCAGCGTGTGGGGAGGTGCTGAATGTGAGCGCAGCAGATGCTTATATCATGATCCAGGCCCTGGAGGACGGGGTGACCGTGATCGGTTTGACCAGGGGAGCGAGCACCAAGTTTCACCATACGGAGAAGTTGGACAAAGGCGAGATTCTCCTAGCCCAGTTTACAGAACACACTTCTGCGATTAAAATAAGGGGGAAAGCAAGGGTGTTCACAAACCTGGGTGTCGCGGAGTCAGAGTGAGTAAAGGAGGACCGTTGACCATGTGGAAAGTGGTGTACATCGCCCCCAATCGACCCATCGCCGAGATGCTGCAGGGGCTGCTGCGGGACAGCGGAATCCTCACCATGCTGCGTCCCATCGGTGCACCGCATCTGGGGGATTCCGCCAGTGTAGAAATATTGGTACCAGAATCGGAAGCAGAAGAAGCCAGTGAGATCATCGCCGCTTCCTTCGGCTGAGGCGAAATTCAGGCGCTTCCTCCTTTGGAAATTCAGCTGTGAGAGGGATGTATGTTGGCTAAACGAGTAGGAATTCTAACCAGCGGCGGCGATGCCCCGGGCATGAATGCTGCCATCAGAACCGCGGTGCGCAGTGCACTGCATTTTAACCTGGAACCGTGGGGCATCTACCGCGGCTATCACGGTTTGATCAACGGAGAGCTTGAGCCCATGGACAGCCGGGCTGTCTCCGGCATTATTCAGCGGGGGGGCACCATTTTAAAAAGCGCCCGCTCTGAACACTTCAAAACGCCTGAAGGGCGCGCCCAGGCCGTGGACATGCTGCGCAGGCACGAGATCGATTCCCTTTTGGTGATCGGCGGCGATGGTTCCCTGCGGGGGGCCTTGAGCCTGCAGCAGGAGGGTATCACCGTGGTTGGCATTCCCGCCACCATCGATAACGATATTCCCTGCACCGACTATTCCATCGGTTTCGATACAGCCGTGAACACCGTGATGGATGCGGTGAACAAGATCCGGGATACGGCCAGCAGCCATGACCGGGTGTACCTGGTGGAAGTGATGGGGCGCCATTCGGGCCATATTGCCCTCTACTCGGGGCTGGCCTGCGGCGCCGATGTGATCCTGATCCCTGAGGTTCCCTACGATCTGGATCAGGTGTGCCAGCAGATCCAAAAGGCCGCGCAGGCGGGCAAGACCTACAACATCATCGTGGTGGCGGAAGGTGTCCGCCGGATCGGCGGCGGCAATGGCACCACCAGCCCCGCCATGCAGATCGGCCGGTATATCGAAGAAAAGGCGGGCATTGAGACCCGCATCACCATCCTCGGCCATATCCAGCGGGGAGGGGTCCCCACGGTGCGGGATCGCCTGCTCGCCAGCCGCCTGGCTTACCATGCCATCGAGCTCATTTTCCGGGGCGTGGGCGGCAAGATGGTGGGCGAGGTGGATCAGGTGGTCAAAGCTTTTGACCTGGACTATGCCCTGGCCCAGGAGAAGCAGCTTAACCCAGACTACCGCCGTTTGGCGGCTGTGCTGGCGTCGCTCTAGGGGAAAAGGAGGTTGACCATGCGCAAAACGAAGATCGTCTGTACCATCGGGCCCGCCAGCGAAAGTCCGGAGATGATCCGGGCCCTCTTGAGGGCCGGCATGGATGTGGCCAGGCTCAATTTCTCCCACGGTACCCTGGACGAGCACCTGCGGCGCATCCACAATCTGCGGGAGGCCGCTAAGGAACTGGGCGTGAACTTGGCCCTGCTGCTGGACATCCAAGGGCCCAAGATCCGCTTGGGGCACCTGAAGGAAGGGCCCGTTGAACTCATTTCCGGAGAAGAGTACATATTGACCGTTGAGCCCTGTGAGGGCGATGAGCAACGGGTCCATGTGGATTACCCCCACCTGAACAGGGACCTGCGGCCCGGTGCAGTGATTTACATAGACGATGGGCTTTTAGAGCTGAAGGTGAAGGAGATTAAAGGACCCGATGTGATCTGCCAGGTGATCATCGGCGGGCAGCTCAGCTCCCGCAAGGGAGTGTCCCTGCCCGGTGTGGATGTGGATCTGCCGCCCCTGACCAAAGAAGATGTGGAGCACATCCGCTTCGGGGTGCGCCACGGGGTGGACTTCATCGCTGCCTCCTTTGTGCGCCGGGCAGAGCATGTGGAGGCGGTGCGCCGGGTGATCCGGGAGGCCGGCGGCACCCAGCAAATTGTCTCCAAAATCGAAAGCAATGAAGGTCTGCGCCATATCGACGAGATCATCGGCGCATCCGATGGCATTATGGTGGCCCGGGGCGATCTGGGGGTGGAAATCCCGGTGGAGGAGGTTCCCCTGGTTCAGAAGATGCTGATCCGCAAATGCAATCTGGCGGGGGTGCCGGTGATTACAGCCACCCAGATGCTGGATTCCATGGTCCGCAACCCCACCCCCACCAGGGCGGAAGTGACGGATGTGGCCAATGCCATCTTGGAAGGCACCGATGCGGTGATGCTCTCCGGCGAAACGGCGGTGGGCAAGTATCCCGCCAGGGCGGTGCAGATCATGGACAAGATCGCCCGTCGGGTGGAGGAAGTGATGGACTACGGAGCTATCCTGCGGGAGAAGGCGGGGGAAGGACGCACCTCCATTGTTCAAGCGGTGTCCTTAGCCGCCTGCCAGGTGAGCCATGATCTGGGCGTGCAGGTGATGATCTGCTCCACCTTCTCGGGAGCCACGGCACGTTTTCTCTCTCAGAAACGGCCCAAGGCGGTCATCTTCGCCACATCCCCTAACGAGCATGTGGTCAGGCAGCTGGCCCTGACCTGGGGAGTGTGTGCGGCGCACCTGAAACGGCCCCCGGAAGTTGAGGCTCTGGTGCAGCAGTCCATCGCGGAGGCGCAGCGCCGCGGTTTGGTCTCCTCGGGGGATATCGTCACGGTGATCACCGGGTTGGCCGGGGGCACCGCCGGCAGCACCAACATGCTGCGGGTTTTGAAGGTGGACTAAGCACTTCATAAGAGAGATGGTAGGTGGACCTTTGAAAGCGGGAAAACTGTCAGGTGAGTTGTTGGAGCGCATGGTCCTCTCCGCCATCCGCTTTCAGCGGGATGATGTGCTGGTCCATGCAGGTTTAGGGGAGGACTGTGCAGTAATTGATTTCGGCGAAGAAGTGTGCCTGATCACCAGCGACCCCATCACCGGGGCGGTGCAGGGTTTAGGGGAACTCGCGGTGCACGTGGCCTGTAACGACTTGGCGGCCAACGGCGGCACCCCCGTGGGTGTCCAAGTTGTGCTGCTTGTGCCCGAGGGCACCAAGGCAGAGTATATCCGCCAGGTTATGGAGGATATCCACGCCACCGCGGCCAAACTTGAGGTGGAAGTGATCGGCGGCCACACGGAGGTAACCAGCCGGGTGCGGGACTGTGTGGTGTCCATCACCGCCATCGGTAGAGCCCCTAAGGGCAGGTATGTCACCTCCCACGGGGCCAAGCCCGGCGATGATCTGGTGCTCACCAAGGGTGTGGGCATTGAAGCCACCGCCATTTTGGCCAGGGATTTCGGGCATCTCCTGCCCTTTGAGGTTGCTCCGGAAGAGATCGCAGCCTTTACCGGGCAGCTGTCTGTGGTGCCCGAGGGGCTTTTGGCTGCGGACTGCGGCGTCCATGCCATGCACGATGTGACGGAAGGCGGGCTTTTAGGCGCGGCCCGGGAGATCTGCCTGGCCGCGGGGGTGGGGGCGGAGATCTGGGAAGAGCAGGTCTTTGTCCCGGAATTGACCCGGCGCATCTGCCGGCATCTGGGGCTGGATCCTTTGGCGCTGCTTTCTTCAGGCGCTATGCTCATGGCGGCGCCTAAGGGAGCGGAGCTGGTAGAGCGCCTCGCGGAGGCCGGCATTGCGGCCTTTTTGGTGGGGAAGATTACCGCGGGCAGCCATCCCGTGCTGATCCGCACAGGCGGAGAACAGGTGCCCATTAAGGCCCATGTGGAAGATGAGTTGTGGAGGTTTTTTGCCAGGCGGGAAGAGGGGAATGGTGATGGAAGGTTTGGTCATGAAGGCTAATCCGGGTAAGCGCCTGGAGATGAGGATCGGGGAGAACATCTACATGCGCATACCCGTCCGCACCAAGGTGGTCTCGGCCACCGACGAGATCGCGGAGGTGGCCAAGGAGTACATAGGGGGCTTGCTGCAGCCCGCCGATGTGGTGGTGGTGAGCGAGAAGGCGGTGGCCATCACCCAGGGACGCTTCTACCATGTGGATGAAATCAAGCCCTCCTGGCTGGCGCGCCTTTTGAGTAAATTCGTGTACAACTCGCCCCACGGGGCCAATCTGCGCTGCCCCAAGGCCATGGAGCTCACCATCAGGGAAGTGGGCTGGCTGCGGGTCTTGGTGGCTGCCCTCATCGGGGGACTGGGTAAGCTCTTTGGCATCCGTGGCCTCTTTTACCGGATCTGCGGCACGAAAGCCCGCTCGGTAGATGGCGCCTGGGAGGGGACGATCCCGCCTTACCAGCGCTGCATCGTGCTGGCTCCGGAAAACCCGGAGAAGGTGGCGGAGCAGCTGAAGGAGGCCCTCGGCTGCGAAGCAGCGGTGATCGATGCCAACGATCTGGGGGTGAACATCCTGGGGGCCTCCAGCGGAGTGGATCAGGCCCTGCTGCTGGAGCTGCTCAGGGATAATCCCCTGGGGCAGTCCACGGAGCAGACGCCCTTTGGGATTATCCGCCGGGTGCCGGAAGAAGAGCTGGAAGGCTTTTCGGCAAGCTGAGGCGGCGGGGGACGAGGGGCAGTGGCTTTACAGCTCGGTGTAGAAAAGTTCTGCAACAACTTGGCGAAGTATGTGGGCCGGAAGCGTTTGGGCCTGATCACCAACCCCAGCGGTGTGGATCAGAGGTTGCGCACCACAAGCGACCTGCTGCAGGCTGCTGGTCAGCTGGTCGCGCTCTTCGCGCCGGAGCACGGAGTGGGGGCCCACATCCAAGCTGGTGAGCCGGTGGCTTTCCACCGGGACGCCCAGACGGGCCTTCCCGTTTACAGCCTGTACGGTTCCACAAAAAAGCCCACCCCGGAGATGCTGGACGGGGTGGATGTACTCATCTTCGATCTCCAGGATGTGGGCTGCCGGTTTTACACTTACGTGCAGACGCTCCTTTACGCCCTGGAGGCCGCCGCGGAGCTGGCGCGGGAGATCATTGTCCTGGACCGCCCGAATCCCTTGGGCGGTGTTTTCGTTGAGGGCGGTCTGCTTGAGGCGCAGTTCCGCTCCTTTGTGGGCTCGCCCATCCCCATCCGCTACGGTTTGACCATCGGGGAGTTGGCCCGCTATTTCAACTCCGCCTTGGGGATCGGTGCTCGGCTTGCGGTGGTTCCCCTGGAGGGCTGGGACCCGGAGCGGTTCGGCGATGAGCTTTTCCTTCCCTGGGTGCCGCCCTCGCCCAATATTCCCAAGGTGGATACGGCCGTGGTCTATCCAGGGACCTGCCTTCTAGAGGGGACCAATCTCTCCGAGGGCCGTGGTACGGCCCTGCCCTTTGAGGTGGTGGGGGCCCCCTTCCTTGACGGCCGGCGCTTGGCCGTCCGCCTCAATGAGCTGGAACTGCCGGGGGTCGCTTTCCGCCCCACGAGCTTCGTGCCCGCGGCTTCGAAGTACGCGGGGGAGCTCTGCCAGGGGGTGCAGATCCATGTCACGGATCGGCGGGCGTTTCGCCCGGTGCGCACGGGGCTTCTTTTGGTGGAAGCGGCAGCCCAGCTCCATCCGGAGTTTACCTTCCTTAAGCCCGCGGGGGATGGCCCCTGCTTCTTTGACCTTTTGGCGGGCACGGATCAGGTCCGCCTGGCGGTGGAGGAGGGCCGGCCCCTCACGGAGCTTCTGGCCCAGTGGGATGCTGAGGCTGGGGAGTTCCGCCGCCGGTGCCAGCCCTTTTACCTTTACGAGCGCAGCATGCCCCGGTAGATCCCCGGAGCCGAGCCTGGAATTTCCAGTACCTCTACGGTTTTGCGGTAGAATTCCACGGGGCCCGCTCCCCCGATGATGCCGTAGGCATAGCCCAGCTCAGCCAGGCCGTGGAGGGCGGCTAGGGTGAGGGCCCGGCCGATCTCTTTGCCCCGGTAGTCGGGGTGCACGCCGATGGGCCCGAAGAAGGCTTTGTAGGTGGCCTCGTAGCAGGCAAAGCCCGCCACGCCCTTAGTGTTTTCGTCCACAACCAGCACGATGGTGCTGGGCTTGTTGGCAAAGGCCACCGCGGCTTCGTCCGCCCAGTGGTTGTTGAAGTGCTTTTGGATCCAGTCAAGCACAATGTGCCTTTCCGGAGGGATGCCCCGGCGCAGAGTGAAGCCCTGCTCCGCCAGGGAGCGCCTGAGGGGCTCCAGCTCAGGGAGTTCATAGAGTTTGACCAAAAGATCGGGCATAGATCAACAGCTCCTTCCCAGTGTTTCCCTGAATTATTCTCGCCGGGAAGGGGATTACCTGCCAAGCTGTCCGGCGGAGGGGTGAAAGGATGGAAAACGGGCTGTACCTTGGTGTTGATGGGGGGCGCAGCGGGACCCGCTGCGTGGTCATTACCAAAGAAGGCGAGATCGTAGGCCGCGGCCGGGGCGAACGGGTGGACTTCGTGCTGGCGCCCGGGGGCAGGGACCGGCTGCGCAGGACGCTGCTCTCCACCCTGGAGGGGACGGGGCTAGAGGAGTACAAGTTCCAAGGTGCCTTTCTGGGCCTCTCCGGCGTGGTCCCAGGTGGCGAGCTGGAACAGGCGGTGCGGGAGGTCTGCGCCGACCTTTTCACTGCGGAAGTTTTGGAGATCGATATGGACGCGGTGGCTGCCTGGGCGGGGGCCCTGCAGCTGCAGCCGGGGATCGTGCTCATAGCCGGCAGCGGTTCCATCGCCCTGGGGGTGAACGAGAAGCGGCAGAGGGCCCGGGCCGGGGGCTGGGGCTACCTCTTCGGCGATGAGGGCGGGGGCTTTGGCATCGCCCGGGACGGCTTAAGGCGGGTTTTGGCCAGCCAAGATGCGGGGGAGCCGGAGGGGTCCTTAGCCGCCCTGTACACGCGGTTTTTCCGCAGGAGCCCTGAAGAGCTCGCCCGGGACTTTTACGCCGGGGAAGTTTCCCGGGATGCCCTGGCGGCCATCACTGCCGAGATCGCTAAGCTGGCCGGGGAGGGAGATGCCGCGGCCCGGGAGCTCTTCCAGGAGGCGGGCCGGTCTTTGGCCCTGCTGGTGCAGGCGGTGGGCAGAAGGCTCCGCTGGCCCGGGAAGACCATTACCTGGTCACCTGTGGGCGGCGTCTTTAGGGCCCAAGGCCTCATTTTGGAGCCCCTAAAGGAAAGCCTCGCGGAAGACCCCAAGAAGAGCTTTGAGCTTGTACCGCCCAAGTTTCCCCCCGCGGTTGGTGCCGCGCTTTTGGCCCTGGAACGGGCAGAAGGAGGCGTTGATCCCCGGATCTTCCCTCCTCTTGCGGAACAGCTCACCAAGTTAAATTTGTAAAGATCCTCCCAAGTTTTCGGGAGGATTTTTTGTGCTCCCGTTGAATCTTAGAAACATAAAGGCATGCATCTATGAATTTGAAAAACACAAGGCGGAGGGATGTCATGCACTATCCCATCAGCGCTCAGGACCAGGAGGTACTGGCCAAGCTGCGCATGCTGCGCAGTTCCTTACGCCCCGCGGAAAGGGCCGCGGCGGATCTGATCCTCGCGGATCCCCGGGGGGTGACCACCATGACCATCGCGGAGATGGCGGCTGCGGCCAACTGCAGTGAAACCACCATCACCAGGATGGCTAAGGCCTTGGGTTTCCAGGGTTTCGGTGAGCTGAAGCTGGCCATTGCCACAGAGCTGCCCCAGCGCCAGAGCAACCTCTTTGAGGCCCTGGAACCGGAAGACAGCTTGGCCGCGGTGGCCGGCAGGTACTTCCACGACTGCATCCAGTCTTTCAAGGATACCCTCAGGTTTTTGGAAGTGGATCGCCTGGAGGCGGCGGTAGAATTGATCGGCCGCAGTTCCCGGGTGGGCTGCTTTGGCGTAGGGGCTTCTGGGCTCGTGGCCAACGATGCCCAGCAGAAGCTGCTGCGGGTGGGTGTGCGGGCCTGGTCCTTTGTGGATCCCCATGAGCAGATCTTCTTCGCCAACGGTCTAGGGGCAGGGGATCTTGTGCTCTGCATTTCCCATTCCGGCGAAACCATGGATATCCTGGAATCCATGCAGGTGGCCAAGGATAACGGTGCCCAGGTGGTGAGCATTGTGGGCAGTCCCCGCTCCCGCCTGGCCCTAGCTTCCCATGTCTTCCTTTTGGCCCTCTCCAACGAGCTTCCCTTTAGGAGCGGTTCCATGGTTTCCCGCCTCTGCCAACTGGCGGTGGTGGACCTGATCGCCCTGGGGATCGCGGCCAGCCGCAAAGAAGAGATCCTAGACCGCTTCGGACGGGTGCAGCAGACTGTGTACCAGCGCTCCATGGATGGGCGGGGCGGCAGGTGAGGCCTGTGGATGCCCAAAGGTTCAAGGAGATCGTCCGGGGCAAGCTGATCGTCTCCTGCCAGGCCCGGCCCGGTACGCCCCTGGATCACCCCCTGATCCTGGCGGCCATGGCCCAGGCGGTGGAGCAGGGCGGCGCGGCGGCCCTGAGGGCTGCGGGCGCGGCCAACATCGCCGCCATGCGACGGGTGGTGAAACTGCCCATTATCGGTTTGCACAAAAGGGCGAACCGGGAGGAGACCTACATCACGCCCCTTTTCGAGCAGGCCCGGGAGCTGGCGGAGGCGGGGGCTGATCTCATCGCCGTACAGGCCACAAGTCCGCGGCTGGGCAGCTGCACGCCCCTGCCGGAACTGATCTCCAGGATCCAGAGGGAACTGGGCCTTGCGGTCATCGCCGACATCTCCACTTTACGAGAGGCGGAGGCCGCCGCGGCCGCGGGGGCAGATCTTGTGGCCACAACCCTCTCGGGTTATACCCCCCACAGTCCGCAGCAGGAGGGGCCGGACCTGGAGCTGGTGGCCGCGATCGCCCGGAGGGGCATCCCGGTCCTGGCGGAGGGTAGGTACCGCACCCCGCAGCAGGCTGTGGAGGCCCTGCGCAGGGGAGCTCTGGCGGTGGTGGTGGGCACTGCCATTACCATGCCCGACTATCTGACCCGCCATTTCGTCCAGCACCTGGAACAAGCAGAAGAGCACAGCTGAGCGAAGGAGCGATGACGGTGAAGGATCCGCAGCTGGAAGATTTACTTACGGAAACGCGCAATCAAGCCACCATGCACATTGATGAGCTGCCCATCGGGGAGGCGATCAGCCTGATCTGCGCCGAAGACCGCCGGGCGGTGCAGGCGGTGGAGGAGGAGACTCCGAGCATGGTCAAGGCGGTGGAAGTGATGGTGGCCGCATTGAAAGGCGGCGGCCGGGTCTTTTACATGGGCTCTGGCACCAGCGGCCGGGTGGGAGTTTTGGATGCTGCGGAGCTGCTGCCCACCTTTGGCGTGGGGGAGGATGCCTTTAAAGCGATCATGGCCGGGGGAGAGCGGGCCATGTTCCACCCGGTGGAAGAGGCGGAGGATAACTGGACGGCGGGGGCCCTAGACCTTTTGGCGGAAAACCCCCAGCCCCGGGATGTCTTGGTGGGAATCACCGCCAGCGGCCGCACGCCGTATGTGCTGGGCGCGCTGGAGAAGGCCCGGGAAATCGGTATGGGGACCATCGGCCTCACCTGCAACCGGGATACTCCCCTGCACAAACTGGCGGAGATCGTCATCGCCCCGGTGGTGGGCCCCGAGGTGATCGCCGGTTCTACCAGGATGAAGGCGGGGACCGCCCAGAAGCTGGTTTTGAATATTCTAAGCACCGTGACCATGATCCGCCTGGGGAAGGTGTACCAGAACCTGATGGTGGATATGCAGGCCACCAATGAAAAGCTGCGCCGCCGGGCGGAGCGGATTGTGATGGAAGCGGCGGGGGTGGACCAAAGGGCCGCCCAAGACGCCCTCAAGCAGGCGGAAGGGAGTATCAAAGCGGCCATCGTCATGCTGGAGGCAGGCTGCGATCTGCCCCGGGCCAAGGAGCTTCTAGCCGCGGCGGAGGGCTTTGTGGCCGGAGCCATCAGGCTGGCAAAGGAGCAGAGGTAGATAGGGATGGATCTTGCTTTGGAAGCAAAAGTGGGACAGCTGCTCATGGTGGGCTATCCCCGAAGGGAAATCACCCCCTTTCTGCGCAACCTGATCAGCGAATACAACTTGGGAGGCGTGATCCATTTCGCCCGCAACGTGGGTGAGCTGCGCCGCTTCGCGGAGCTCAACGCCGAGCTCCAGGAGCTGGCCGGCCGATCTCCCAGCGGGGCGCCGCTTTTCAGCGCGGTGGACCAGGAAGGTGGTACCATCGCCCGGCTCACCCAGGGGCTGGCGGTAGCCCCCAGCGCCATGGCCCTGGGCGCCGCGGGCAGCCCTGAACTTACCAAACAGGTCTGTGCCGCCGCCGCCTGCGACCTGAGGGCCGTGGGGATCAACATGAACCTGGCCCCCGTGGTGGATGTGAACAGCAACCCCCACAACCCGGTGATCGGTGTGCGCTCCTTCGGCGAGGATCCCCACCTGGTGGCTAGCCTGGGGGCTGCCGCCATCCGGGGTTACCAGAGGTACTTGGCCGCGGTGGCTAAGCACTTCCCGGGGCACGGGGATGTGGATTTGGACCCCCATCACCACCTGCCGGTCCTAAGCCACGGCCGGCAGCGTCTGGAGGAGATCGAGCTTGTGCCCTTCCGGGCTGCGGTGGCCGCAGGGGTGGCGGGGATTATGGCGGCCCATGTGGTCTTTCCCGCCCTGGAGTCCCGGGAGAAGCTTCCTGCGAGCCTCTCCCCTAGGGTACTCACGGGCCTGCTCCGGGAGGAGCTGGGCTATGAAGGCTTAATCATCACCGACTGTATGGAAATGGCAGCCATCAAACAGACGGTGGGGACGGTGGAAGGCGCGGTGCAGGCCATCGCCGCGGGGGCGGATCTGGCCATCATCAGCCACAGCGAAGATCTCCAGGCCCAGGCCCTGCAGGCCCTGGTAGCGGCGGTGCGGGAGGGGAGGATCCCCGAAGAACGCATTGACCAGTCGCTGCAGCGGATTTTGAAGCTTAAGCGGCACCTGGCCCGGCAGCTGGATCTCAAGCCAGGGGGGCCGGAGCATGTGGAGATTATGCGGGAGGCCATCCGCCGGAGCATCACACTTGTGCGGGATGGGGGCAATCTGCCCCTGGGCGGTGAACCCATCTTGGTGGTGGAGTTCCAGGAGCAGGCCGCCACCCAGGCGGAGGATGTCCTCCTGGGCGTGGGCACCCTGGCCCGGGCCTTGCAGGAAAAGGGTTCAGCCAAGCTCCAAGCCGCCGCGGTGGGCAGCTCAGGCTCTGACCAGGAGCTGGCCGCGGTTTTGGCCCAGGCCAGGCAGGCGGCGAAGGTCCTGGTGGTCACCTCCGATGCCCACCGCAACCCCGCCCAGGTGGGGCTGGTTGGGGCTTTGCTGGCTGAGCACGGGCGGGTGATCGTGGTAGGATCCCGCACGCCCTACGAGCTCCAGGCCTTCCCGGAAGTGCCCACCTACATCGCCGCCTACGGCAGCAGGCCCTTGGTCTGGGATGTGGTGGCGGAGGTGCTCTTGGGCAAGGCCCAGGCCGGGGGCCGGCTGCCGGTGAGCATTCCGGGCCTCACTTGATACTTCGGCCCACGGTTTTGTCCCTGACTGAAAACCTTGGGGGGAGGTGGTTGCCGTTAAGAACTGATAGGAATGGCGCTGTCCGAGACAAATCGCAAGGAGGTAATAACTGTGAAGAGAGTTGCGCTGGTTTTGCTTTTGTTGTTGGCCTTGGCGCTTCCTGCCGCCGCTCAACTTCCCCCCAATCCGGCGGTGGTTGACCCGGCTCTCTTCGAGGAGATCGGGACCTACGGCGGCGAACTGGTGCTGGGCCTGTCCGCTGCACCCCGCTCCTTCAACTTCTACGGAGTGATTGACAACAACGCCTACACGGTCCTCTACAACATCCTGGATCCCTTAGTCGCTGAAAACCCCGCAACCGGGGAGCTCATCCCGGCCCTGGCGGAGCGCTGGGAAGTGGATGAAACGGGCACCCAGGTCACCTTCTACTTAAGGGATGTGCTCTGGTCAGATGGAACGCCCTTCACCGCGGATGATGTGGTCTTCACCATGGTGCATGTGGTGATGAATCCCAATGCGGAGGGGAACTCCGTGGACCGCTTTACCCTGGGCGGCCAGCCGGTGCTCTGGGAAAAAGTGGATGACCGCACGGTCAAGGCCATCCTGCCTTCGCCCTACGGCGCCTTCACCAGGGTGCTTTCCCATGCCCTGATGGTACCCAAACACAAACTGGAACCCTATATCGCCGCCTTGAACCGGGGGGTGGAGCCGGGGACCATCAACCAGGCCTGGACGACGGATACACCTGTGGAAGATATCGTGGGCACGGGGCCCTTCGTACTCAGCGAGTACATCGTGGATCAGAAGATCACCCTCAAGCGAAATCCCTACAGCTGGCGGGTGGACCCCGAGGGTAATCAGCTGCCCTATGTGGACCGCTTGGTTTATCTGATCGTGCAGGATCCCGAAGTGATGCTGGCCCAGTTCCGGGCGGGGGAGATCCACCGCATCACCATCACCGGACAGAACTACCCGGCCCTGAAGCGGGAAGAGCTGGCTGGCGCCAATTACCGGGTGCTCACCGGCTCACCTGTGAGCCCCACCCCCAGCCCGCCGCACCTGTCCTTCAACTGGGATGTGGATGATGCTGAAAAGCGGGAGATCTTCCGCAACGACAAGTTCCGCCAGGCGATGGAATACACCATCGACCGCCACCGGATCATCGAGGATGTCTACAACACCCTGGCCATCATCCCGGGAGTACCGGTCCTGCCGGCCAACAAGGCGTTTTACAACCCCGAGATCGAAAAGATCATGCGGCCCTATGACCTGGACAAAGCCAAGGAGCTCCTGGAGGAGCTGGGCATTGTGGACCGCGATGGCGACGGCATCCGGGAGCTGCCCAGCGGCCGGCCCTTTGAGCTGACCCTAACCACGGCGGTGAATGTCCAGGCCCACAACGATATCGCGGTGATCCTCAAAAACGAATGGGACCAGCTGGGCATCCCCACCCACCTCCAGCTGATCAGCTCCGCCCTGGTGGGCGAGCGGCGCAGTGCCGGTGAGTTCGAAGTGATGATCGAAGCCTTCGGTAACCAGCCCGATCCGCAGCTGCGCAAGGCCATCTGGCAGCCGGGAAGGGCCCTGTACTACTGGCACCGCAGCACCATGGACGAAAACCAGCAGCCGGTGCTGGAGAACATGGTGGATTGGGAGCGCCGGGTCTTTGACCTCTTTGAACTAGGCGAAGTGGAAATGGATGTGGCTCAGCGCAAAGCCTACTACGACGAGTGGCAGGAGATCTACGCCGACAAGGTACCGGTGATCTTCATCGCCAAGGGGATGGAGCTGGCCGCGGTGAGCAACGCTGTGGGCAACGTTTTCATCCAGGAAAACGGCCAGATCATCGGCACCAATTACACGGCGTTCATTAAGCAGTAAACAGGCGGCTCAACTTCTGGAAAAGGAAACCGGCCAAAGGTACCGCCCAGGCGGTGCCTTTGGCCCCACTCCCGTCATTGGAAGGATGATCCTATGGCCCGCTACATCCTGCGCAGGCTGGCCATCATGGTGCCCATGATGGTGCTCATTTCCATCCTCTGTTTCGCGGTGATCAAGCTGCAGCCTGGGGATTTCACCACCCAGTACCTAACCGATCCCCGGGTTACCCCCGAGATGGTGGCGCAGATCCGCGCCCGTCTGGGGCTGGACCAGCCCGCGCCGCTGCAGTACTGGACCTGGGTGAAGGGAATCCTCACCCGGGGTGATTTTGGTTACTCCTTTGCCTACAAGCGCCCTGTCCAGGAGCTGATCTGGGAGCGGCTGGGCTGGACAGTGGTGGTGGCCGGGGCCACCATGCTCTTTTCCTGGGTTGTGGCCATTCCCATCGGAATTTATTCTGCAACCCACAAGTATTCATTCCTGGATTACTTCCTGACTTTTATCGGGTTTATCGGGGTGAGCATACCCAGCTTCTTCCTGGCCCTGGTGCTCATGTACCTGAGCCTGCGCCTGGGTGGCACTGCCGTGGGGGGCCTCTTCTCCCAGCAGTACATCGGCGCGCCCTGGACCTGGGCCAAGTTTGTCGATTTGCTCAAACACCTGTGGATCCCCCTGATCGCCATCGGCCTAAGCGGGACTGCTGGTTTGATCCGCCTCATGCGGGCCAACCTCCTGGATGTGCTCCAGGCCCAGTATGTGGTCACCGCCCGGGCCAAGGGGCTCAGCGAGCGGGTGGTGATCTACAAGCACGCGGTGCGCAACGCCATCAACCCCTTGATCTCCCTTCTCGGCATGCAGCTGCCGGAGCTGATCAGCGGAACCATTGTCACCTCCATCGTGCTCAATCTACCCACCATGGGCCCCTTTTTCTACGATGCCCTGATCAACGGGGATCAGTACCTGGTGATGACCTTTTTGATGTTTTCTGCCTTTTTGATGCTCCTGGGGAACCTGATCGCGGATATCCTCCTGGCTTGGTCCGACCCGCGCATCAGATTTGAGTGAAGGGGGGAGAGGGTATGGCTCAAGAGTGGAAAGTGCTGTCCCAATCACAGCTGATGCTCCGCCGCTTTAAGGCTCATCGCCTGGGCATGCTGGGCTTTTTCGTGCTGGCCTTCCTCTACCTTTTGGTTATCTTTGCTCCCTTCATCGCGCCAACTGACTATTTGGTCCAGCGACGGGACTACACCAACTGTCCCCCCACCAAGCTGCACTGGCGGGATGCCGACGGCCGCTTCAGCCTGCGGCCCTTTGTGTACGGTATGCAGCGGAGCCGGGATCCCATTACCCTGGAGGTGCGCTGGGAGGAGGATACCAGCAGGAAGTACCCCGTTTATTTCTTGGTGCGGGGGCACAGCTACAAGTTCTTAGGCTTCCAGTGCGATCTGCATCTGTTCGGCGTGGACGCCGACTCCGGCGGCCAGCTCTTCCTCTTCGGCACCGACCGCTTCGGCAGGGACCTTTTCGCCCGCACCCTGTACGGCGGGCGGGTCACCCTCAGCGTGGGCGTGTTCGGAATCCTTTTGAGCTTCCTCATCGGCACAGCCATGGGCAGCATTTCCGGCTACTACGGCGGCCGGGTGGATAACGCCATCCAGCGCTTCATCGAGCTTTTGCGCTCCTTTCCCCGGATTCCCCTGTGGCTGGCCCTCTCGGTGATGCTGCCGCCTAACTGGTCTTCGGTGAAAGTGTATTTTGGCGTAGTGACCATCCTGGCCTTTTTGGACTGGACCAGCCTGGCCCGGGTGGTGCGGGGGCAGTTTTTGAACCTGCGGGAAAAGGAGTTTGTGGAAGCGGCCCGGGCCCTGGGCGCGGGGGACCGCAGCATCATCTTCCGCCATATCCTGCCCAACATCGTCAGCTACCTGGTGGTCACCGCCACCTTGTCCTTCCCGGGTATGATCATGGGGGAGAGCACCATCAGCTTCTTGGGCCTGGGGATCAAGGAGCCCATGACCAGCTGGGGGCTGCTTTTGCGGGATGCCCAGAGCATGGATGTGATGCGCATGCAGCCCTGGCTGATGATCCCGGGGATTTTCATCGTGGTCTCCGTTTTGGCCTTCAACTTCATGGGCGATGCCCTGCGTGATGCCTTTGATCCCTTTGCTACTGGAGCTTAAGCTTCGGGGGTGAGCAGGATGGCTGCGCGCCTAGCTGTGGGCCTGATGTCAGGCACCTCTCTGGATGGAATCGACGCCGCTTTGGTGCGTATCTACGATGATGATCGCTTTGAGCTTGTGGAATTTTTGACGCAGCCCTATACCCCGGCGCAGCGGGCTTGGCTGCTTTCCCTGTGCGACCCTGCTACTTCCCATGTGGAGGCCATCTGCCGGGCCAACATGGAGCTGGGTGAGCTTTTCGCCCAGGCGGTGTTCGCGGTGGCGGAGCGGGCGGGGATGGCTCTCCATCAGATCGACTTGATCGGTTCCCACGGCCAGACCATCTACCATATTCCCGGCCGGGCTACACTGCAGATCGGTGAACCGGCGGTGATTGCCAACCGCACGGGGGTTGTCACCGTGGGGGATTTCCGGCCGGCAGACATTGCTTTAGGGGGACAGGGGGCGCCCCTGGTCCCCTATTTCGACCAGATCGCCTTCCGCCACCTGGCCCCCGCTGCTGTGCAGAATATCGGGGGGATCGGTAATGTGACCTTGGTGCTCGAGGAAGGTGCTGTGGCTCCGGTGCTGGGTTTTGACACCGGCCCCGGGAACATGGTGATCGATGCGGTGGTGGAGATGATCACGGAAGGTCAAGAGAGCTTCGACAGGGATGGGCAGATCGCGGCCCGAGGGAGGGTGGACCAAAGGCTTTTAGCGCGCCTTCTTTCCCACCCCTATTTCCACCAGGCCCCGCCCAAGACCACCGGGCGGGAGCTTTTCGGCAGGGAGTTCGCCCGGGAGTTGGTGGCAAGCTCGGGCCTGTCGGGGGAGGATCTGGTGGCCACCGTCACCGCCTTTACCGCCCACAGCATCGCCCAGCAGTACGAGCGGTTCATTTTTCCCCACGCCGCTCCCCAGCTGGTCATTGTGGGGGGAGGGGGCAGCTACAACCCCACGCTCATGGGGATGCTCCAGGATCTTCTCCCCATCCCAGTACTCACCCATGAGGCGGTGGGCCTTCCGGGCAAAGCCAAGGAAGCGGTGGCCTTTGCCTTCCTGGCCAAGGCGGCCCTGGAGCGGAGGACGAACAACGTGCCGGGAGCAACCGGGGGCAGGCCCGGGGTTTTGGGCAAGATCTGCTATCCACCAAGCGATGGACACCGCGAGGCGGTGCCATCCTAGCTATTATGGGCAGAGGAGGTGAGAGCGGGGCAGGAACAGTTGCTGGCCAAACCGAACAAGGCTGGAGGTCCACGGCCTTTTCAGCGCCTTGACCTCCGTGCCGGAGCAGTGGATCAGGACGGAACGCCGGGAGCTTTTCTGCGTGGACTACCACGGCATTTCCGTCCTGGATGAGCCCATTGCCGGCAGGCGGTACTTCTTGGATCCCACCAGCCCCGAAGTGGTGGACCTGGTTGCGGCCACAAGCCGCCATATCCTGGAAAGCTACCCAGCCCTTGAGGGGATCCAGCTGGATTTCATCCGCTACTACCACTACCACAGCCGCTTCACCGTTTTGGCCCAGGAGCTGGGGCACACCTTGAGCCTGCTGGCGGAGGGCTCCCCGGTGCAGCTGGTGGTGGGGGACAAAAGGGTCACCTTTTTTCTCGAGCAGAAAGACATGCTCTACCACGATCCACCCCTGGGCAAGGAGCTCCACTTCCACCGCCAGTTCAGCTACTGCTTCTGCAGCCGCTGCATTGAGGAGTTCTGCCGCCGCCAAGGCGCGGTGCTGCCCGCCGAGCTCCAGAGCACGCAGGAGAAAGCGGAATGGATTTTGGGGCACTTGGGGGAGGCTTGGGTACACTTCCGGGCCCAGGTCCTGGAGGATCTTCTGGCGGAGGTGCGCAGGGCAGTAAAGGGGGTGGGGGCGGATAAAGAGCTTTCCATCACCGTTTGGTACAGCTCACCCTACGGCTCTGAACTGGTGGGTAGAGCTGCGGATCTGGACAGCGCCGTGTGGGATTTCGGCCAGGACTGGTGGCGCTGGGCCGAGGTGGGCCTTGTGGATTTTGTCTGCCCCATGAACTACTGGCTGACCACGGAGAGTTTTCAAATGGTGATCGCCAAGCAGCGCTCCAGGCTCAAGGGGGACCTGCCCCTTTTCAGCGGGATCCTGCGGAGCCCCGAGCATCCCCTTTCCGGCGAGGAGCTCACTGCTTACCTGGAGGCGGCTCGGCGGGCTGGAGCCGCGGGGCTCTGCTTTTTCCACTACGGTACGTGGCGGGATCTTGACTGGAAGGTGGGGAAGGCCAGATGATCCGGGATTTCACCAGGAGCCGGCGGGTTGTGCAGGAGGCTGCGCAGCGGGGGGTGTTCCCGGGGGCGGTGGCCGCTGCCGCCACCTCACGGGGCGTTCTCTGGCTGGAGAGTTTCGGCCTTGCCAGCCTCCCGGAACAGAGAAAAATGCAGGTGGACAGCGTTTTTGATCTCGCTTCCCTCACCAAGCCCGTGGCCACCGCAGCGGCCCTGCTGCGGCTGGTGGATGCGGGGTGCATCTCCCTGGATGAGCCGGTGGGGAGCTTCCTGCCTGCTTGGCGCGGCCCCCGCCGCAGCGCGGTGAGCATCCGGCACCTGCTCACCCACACAGGGGGCCTGCCCCCTTGGTATCCAGTCTACACCCGGGCGGTGGGGAAAAGCGCAGTGCTCTTCTTCCTCAGCAGCCTGGAGCTGGCCTACCCGCCGGGCACCGCGGTGCACTACAGCTGTTTAGGCTTTATCCTCCTGGGCTTCATCGTGGAGGAAGTGACAGGGGAGGGACTCCACCAGGCCTGCCGGCGGCTGGTCTTTGAGCCTTTGGGTATGCGCAGCACGGCCTTTCTGCCCCTGGAGCATCTGGGGGTACCCCCGGAGCGGTTGGTGCTCACTAACCTGATGACCTCACGGAAAAACCCAAGGCGGCCAGGGCGGGCCTGACCTTCAGCGGTTGGGCCCAGGGTTTTCCTGTGGGGCTGCCCCATGACGGCAACGCCCGCCACGCCCTGGGCGGGGTGGCGGGGAACGCGGGCCTTTTCGGCAGCGCCGAGGACCTCCTCATCTACGGGCGGGCCTGGCTGGCCATGCTGCGGGGAGAGGAAAACGGTCTGCTCACGCCCTCCCTGGCCAGGCTGGCGGTGGCGGACCACACCTCGGCGCTGGGGCCTCCCCGGGGGCTGGGCTGGGCCCTGTCCCAGCCTGGACTGGCGGAGCCGGCGGCAGCCCCGGCTCCCTGGGAGCTGCCCTTTGCCGAGCCGGCCCCTTGGGCCGCCATTAGCCCCCGCTCCAGCGGTGAGCTTCTCTCCCCGAGGTCCTTCGGGCACACCGGGTTCACGGGCACTTCCCTCTGGATCGATCCGGAGAAGGACTTGGTGATTGTGCTGTTGACCAACTATGTGCACGGGGAGAAAAAGCTTCCCCTCATGCCCGTACGGGCGCGGCTGCACAACGCGGTGGTGGCGGACCTGCGGCTCTAGACCGCGCCCAGGGATCGAGTAGGTAGCCGCTAGGTGATCAGCCTAGCGGCTTTCCTCTCACAGAACGGTGCGTACGGGCCGCGTACACCGCTCCTGAAGAATCTACCGCCGTTCGTAGAACTGCGACACAATACCAACACTGTACTTCGTTAGGTCCAAGAGGCCAATCTCCCTGAACCATCGGTTGGGCAGAGCCAGACTCAGTAGAGGACTGACTGAATTGCGCCAGCGATGCATGGAGATTTTCTGGTACTCACCACGGTAACCCCGTTGGCGTAGTGTTCTGTGCAGACCTTTCCAGCTTTTCCAGTCCCGCATCTTCGTCATGCGCAGTCTTCTGCGTATCCATCCCATGACTTCCTGAAGGAAGGTTTTGCAGTTGGCTAGTCGGAAATATTGAATCCACCCCCGAAGGAAGCGATTCAGGTCTGCGACTA
>Ga0208693_1000055_pt1 | contig 91178 bp, 79 predicted proteins | sample AD_UKC071_MetaG_FD_184438 | JGI IMG/M metagenome (GOLD analysis project Ga0208693, IMG submission 184438) | Active sludge microbial communities of municipal wastewater-treating anaerobic digesters from USA - AD_UKC071_MetaG (SPAdes) (version 2) | ecosystem: Engineered > Bioreactor > Anaerobic >... | reverse complement strand
GTCTTATAACCTATATGCGGACCGACTCGCTCAGGGTTTCGGAGGAAGCCCGCCGCGAGGCAATCCAGTATATACAAAACCGCTGGGGCAGGGAATACCTGCCCGAAAAACCGCGGGTGTTCAAATCGCGCCGCTCGTCGCAGGACGCGCACGAGGCAATCCGCCCGACCATGCCCTCCCTGTCGCCCGACAAGGCGCGCGGCTCCCTCACGTCCGACCAGTACCGGCTTTACAAACTGATATGGGACAGGTTTATCGCAAGCCAGATGGCAAACTGCGTGCAACATACCATAAAAACCGATATCGCCGCCGGAAATTACCTTTTCAAGGCGTCGGGATATTCGGTAAAATTCGACGGGTTCACCGTTTTATACGTCGAGGGGAAGGACGAGGAGAACGAGGCGGACGGGCCGCTGCCCCCGCTTGAAAAAAACTCGGTGCTGACCCTGCGTGAAATCAAGGGCAACCAGCATTTTACCCAGCCCCCGCCGAGGTACACCGAGGCCACCCTGATTAAGGCGCTTGAGGAAAACGGAATCGGCAGGCCATCGACATACGCGCCCACAATAACCACCATCCTTGCGCGCGGTTATGTCGAGCGGGAGAACAAATCCCTCAAACCCACCGCGCTCGGCGAGATAACCACCAAAGTGATGAAGGAGTTGTTCCCTGAGATTGTGGACATCGAGTTCACCGCCCACATGGAGAAAAAGCTGGACGCGGTGGATTCGGGGAAAGCCGACTGGGTGGATACCTTAAGCGAGTTTTACAGGGATTTCGCAATCACCCTCGAAAACGCCGAAAAAGCGACCGCAAAGACCCGGATAGCGGTGCCGGACGAGGAGACGGACATCGAATGCGAGCTCTGCGGCCGCAAAATGGTAATCAAAACCGGGCGGTACGGAGAATTCCTCGCCTGCCCCGGATACCCCGAATGTAAAAACACCAAAAAACTTGTGAAGGAGGCGGGCGGCGCCTGCCCCAAATGCGGCGGCAAAATCGTTGTTCAGAAATCCCGGAACAACCGCACCTTTTACGGCTGTTCCAATTACCCGAACTGCGATTTCGTGTCGTGGAACCCGCCTGCCAAAGAGTCATGCCCCAAATGCGGCAAAACCCTGTTCAGGCGCAAGGGCAGGGGCGGCGGGCTCTACTGCGCCGCCGAAGGCTGCAGGTATTCCTCTGATGAAAAAAATAACCGGTTGAAAAGGGTGCAGACTGTATGGGCAAAGTCGGAATTATAGGCGCCGGCCTTGCGGGCTGTGAGGCCGCATGGGCGGCGGTAAACCTGAACGCGGACGTTACCCTGTTCGAGATGAAGCCGCACGAATACACCCCCGCCCATCAATCCCCCCTTTTTGCGGAGCTTGTCTGCTCAAATTCCCTTAAGGCTATGCGGATTGAAAGCGCCGCGGGCCTTTTAAAGGAAGAAATGCGCCGGCTGAACTCAGTCTGCCTCAAGGCCGCGGAAAAATCGGCGGTGCCCGCCGGCGGCGCGCTGGCTGTGGACCGCGCCTTGTTTTCCGCATTTGTAACCGAAATGATAAAATCCCACCCGCGGATTAGGATTGAACACCGCGAGGTCGTTAAGCCGTTTATCGAAGGGGTTGACGCGGTTGTAATCGCGACCGGCCCGCTTACTTCCCCCGCGCTGTCAGAGCGGCTGCAGCAGATGTTTGGGAAGGCTTTGAGCTTTTACGACGCCGCGGCGCCGATTGTGTCCGCCGACAGCGTGGACATGGATTACGCGTTCTACGGCTCACGGTACGGCAAGGGCGGGGAAGACGGGGATTACGTCAACTGCCCGCTTAACAAACAGGAATACGAGGAATTCCACGCGGCTTTAATCAACGCAAAAACCGCGCCGCTCCACTCCTTTGACAAAAGCGGGGATATCAAGGTCTATCAGGGCTGTATGCCGATTGAGACGCTCGCAAAACGGGGACTGGACGCGATAAGGTTCGGCCCGATGAAGCCGGTCGGCCTGACCGACCCGCGCACCGGCCGCAGGCCATGGGCTGTGGTGCAGCTGAGAAAGGAAAACCTGCAGGGCACCATGCTCAACATGGTCGGGTTTCAGACCAACCTGACGTTCGGCGAGCAGAAACGGGTGTTTTCCTTAATCCCCGCGCTGCACAGCGCCGAGTTCCTGCGCTACGGGGTAATGCACCGCAACACCTTTTTAGATTCACCCCGCCTGCTTGCCCCAAGTTTTGCCCTGAAAGACAACCCAAAAATGTTTTTTGCCGGGCAGATTACCGGGGTGGAAGGATATATGGAATCGGCGTCCTCCGGCATTGTCGCCGGCATAAACGCCGCAAGGGCGGCCGAGAGCAAACCGCCGCTCATACTGCCGGAGGATACAATGATAGGCGCGCTCGCAAAGTACATCAGCGACCCCGAAGTTAAGGATTTTCAGCCGATGGGGGCGAATTTCGGGCTTTTGCCGCCGCTTGACGATATAATAAAAAACAAGCAGGAGCGCTACGCCGCGTACGCAAAGCGCGCCCTGCAAAGCCTGCAGAAAGCGGTTTTTGAATTAGAATAAATTAATGCATTCCCAATCCAATATCGAAAGGTTTGTTTTGTATGCGTGTAATCGTTGACGCGTTCGGCGGGGATTATGCCCCGCTGGAAATCATCCGCGGCGCTTCACTGGCGGCTTCGGAATACGGGATAAAAATTCTGCTGACCGGAAAAAAGGACGAGATAATCAAAACCGCAGAACAATACCGGATAAGCCTCGGCGGTATTGACATCGAGAACGCGCCCGACGTCATCTCGATGAGCGACGAACCGAGAAGCATTCTCAAAGAGCACAAAGATTCCTCGATGGCTGCGGGGCTGCGGCTGCTCGCCGCCGGGGACGGGGACGCGTTCGTGTCGGCGGGCAGCACCGGCGCGCTGATTATGGGCGCCACCTTTTTCGTCAAACGGATAAGGGGGATTTCCCGCGCCGCGCTCGCGCCAATAATGCCCGGAACAAAGGGGCCCTTCATGCTGATTGACTCGGGCGCCAACGTGGACAGCCGCCCCGAAATGCTTTTGCAGTTCGCCCAGATGGGCAGCATTTACATGTCAAACATAATCGGAGGGGGCAGTAAGGTTACGGTCGGGCTTGCGAACGTCGGCACCGAGGACAACAAAGGCGGGGAACTGCAGCGTCAGGCTTTCGCGCTGTTAAAGGAAAGCGGGCTGAATTTCGTCGGGAACATCGAGGCTCGGGATATCCCGTTCAACGCGGCCGACGTGGTGGTGTCGGACGGGTTTACCGGCAACGTGATTTTAAAGCTGACAGAAGGGGTCGCAGACGCTATAATAGGAAACATAAAGGATATATTTATGACAAACGCGGTTACCAAAACCGCCGCGCTTCTGGTAAAGCCGCATTTTAAGGATTTCAGAAAGAAGATGGACGCGTCCGAATACGGCGGCGCGCCGCTGCTGGGCATCTCAAAGCCGGTAATCAAGGCCCACGGCAATTCGAAGGCAGCCGCGGTAAAACACGCAGTCAGGGTCGCGGCGGATTTTGCGGCCAAAGGGGTTATCGGGCAGATTGCCGCGGCCGTAAAGCCGGACGACCAATCTCAGTAACCCTTATTCGGAAAGGACTGGGTTTTCAGTATGAGCAGCCTGAATGAGCTGATGAAAGCCATCAACTACAAGTTCCGCAACCCCGGCCTGCTTGAGCGCGCGCTGGTACATTCCTCCTACGCGAACGAGCGGCGCAACCCAATCCCCAGCAACGAAAGGCTGGAGTTTCTGGGGGATTCGGTGCTGGGGCTTATCACGGCTGTCTACCTCTTCAACAAAAAGAACTGGAGCGAGGGAGAGCTCACAAGGTTGCGCGCCGCGCTGGTGTGCGAAAAGGCGCTGTTCTCGTACGCGAAAAAGCTGGGTCTCGGCAAACACCTTTTGCTCGGCAAAGGGGAGAGAATGACCGGCGGGGCGAGCCGACCCTCAATCCTTGCCGACGCGTTCGAGGCGCTGGTGGCCGCCATCTTTCTGGACGGCGGGTTTGAGGCCGCAACTGATTTTATCCTGCCCTTCCTTGAGGAGGAGCTGTCCACCCAGAAATCCCAGCGGTTCAGCGATTATAAGACCGCGCTGCAGGAGATTGTCCAGCAAAACCCTGAGGAACGCCTTGATTACGTGCTGGTCGGCGAGTCGGGGCCGGACCACAGCAAGATTTTTACCGTGGAAGTCCGCCTTAATTCCAACACCATCGGAAGCGGGCGGGGCAGAAGTAAAAAAGAGGCGGAACAGCATGCCGCGCGTCAGGCTTTAAAGCTGATGGGCTACGACTGATACCGCAGGGTAAATTTCAGTAAACCAAAACATACGAAAGGAAACCGGATACCCAATGAAGTTCTTGTGGCAAATAGGAATAATACTTGCCGCCTGCTTTATAGGCGAGGGGATTTCCATGCTGCTCCCCTTCCCTTTCCCGGCAAGCGTGATTGCGATGTTAGTCCTGCTTGCGGCGCTGGCGGTCAGGGTCATAAAGCCCGAAAAACTGCATGAAAGCTCGCATTTTCTGATGAGCAACATGTCTTTTTTATTTGTCCCGTCCGGGGTGGGCATTATAACAATATTTGACAGTATCAGGGGCAGCATTATCCCGCTGCTCGCGGTATGTATCCTGTCCACAATAATAACCTTTGCGGCAACGTCCTTCACCGTCCGCCTGCTGGTACGGCTGCAGCGGCGCCTGTCAAAGGGCAGGGAGGTTGAGCAGTGAAAGAGTGGTTTTCCTCGCCGTTTTTCGGGATTGTGCTTTGTGTTCTGACCTTCAGGATTGGGGTGCTGGTACAAAGCCGGGTAAAAACCCCAATCGCAAACCCGCTGTTGATTGCCATTGTGCTGACCGCCGCATTTTTAATCGCATTCAAAATCCCGTACGAGGATTTCAACATAGGCGGGCAGGTGATCTCCGCCCTTCTGGTGCCCGCAACCGCGGCGCTCGCGGTATCAATCTACAACCAGAAAAAGATTTTAAAGGAATACTTTATCCCCGCGGTCGGGGGCTGCCTTGTCGGCTCGGCGACCGCCGTCGTCAGCATTCTGCTGATGTGCCGCGCCTTCGGGCTTGACGACACCCTGACCGCTTCCCTGCTACCCAAATCGGTTACCATGCCGATTGCGGTCGGCATTTCGGAGCAAATCGGCGGACACGCGTCAATTACAATCGCGGCGGTAATCGTAACCGGGGTTTTCGGCGCGGTGTTCTCGCCGCTGCTTGTAAAGCTTTTCAGGATTAAGGATTCGGTAACCACCGGCATTTCAATCGGCACCTCAAGCCATATCGGCGGCACCACCGCCGCAATCGCGATGGGGGAAACCGAGGGCGCGATGAGCAGCATTGCCATCGGGATTGCCGGACTGATTACCACCGTGATATCAATCTTCCTGTAACCAAAACCTTTTGCAAATCCTTCCAAAACCTCACAGAGAAAGGAATTGTATACATACATGGTGCTTAAATCCCTTGAAATGCAGGGCTTTAAATCCTTTCCCGACAAGACCGTGCTTTCATTCGGGCCGGGGATTACCGCCGTTGTGGGCCCCAACGGCAGCGGAAAATCAAACATAAGCGACGCTATCCGCTGGGTGCTCGGCGAGCAGTCCTCAAAAAGCCTGCGCGGCGTGAAGATGGAGGACGTGGTGTTCAACGGCACCGAACAGCGCAGCGCGGTGGGGTTCGCCGAAGTCTCGCTGGTGATTGACAACTCAACACGGCTGCTCGGCTTTGACAGGGACGAGGTCAAAATCACCCGCCGGTACTATCGTTCGGGCGAGAGCGAATACCTGATAAACAACGCCGCGGTGCGGCTGAAAGACATTCAGCTGATGTTCATGGACACCGGGCTCGGCAGGGACGGGTACTCGATAATCGGGCAGGGCAGGATTGCGGATATCGTGGCCTCCCGCTCTCAGGAAAGGCGCGAAATCTTTGAGGAGGCCGCGGGGATTGCCAAGTTCCGCTACCGGAAAAACGAGGCCGAGCGCAGGCTGACCGCCGCCGAGGATAACCTTCTGCGGCTGAAAGATATCCTGCAGGAGCTTGAAAGTCGGGTCGGGCCGCTTGCCGAGCAGGCGGAAAAGGCGAAGAAGTTTTTAATACTGGCCGCCGAAAAGCGGGAGCTTGAAATCGGGTTGTGGCTGCACACCCTTGAAAAATCCCGCGGCACCCTGCGGGAACTGGGCTCAAAGCTGGAGCTCGCCCGCACCCAGTACGACAGCGCGTCAGAGGAAATCGATGAAATCGAGGCCGAAATCGAAAAAATCTCCGAGTCCGCGCGCCAGCTTATCATAAAAATGGACGAAATCCGCAGCAGCGCCCAGTCTTTGGAGGAGCAGGCCGCCCAGTGCGATTCCGAGGCCGCGGTTCTGGAAAACGACATTTTCCACGCGGACGAGAACATAGCGAGGATAAAAGGGGAGATAGAACAGTCCCTTGCCGGGGATATCGAATTTGAGCAGAACATAAACCGGCGCCTTGAGCTGGTGGAAACCAAAAAAGAATTGGTTAAACAGCAGGAAGAGACCCTCGCGCAGCTTGAACAGCAGCTTGACGAGCTCAATCTCAGCAGCCGCGAGTTCGCGGGCAGGCTGGACGAGCTTTCCAAAAGGGCGTCCGAGCTCACCATCAGGCTTTCGGACATCAGGGTAAAATCTGTTACCGGCCAGTCCTCGCTGTCCGAAATTGACGCGCGGCTTGCGCAGCTTGCCGAAAACTCAAAACAGCGCGCGCAGCAAAGCGAGGCCGCCCGCGCCGAATATGAGGAGTGCGACAAAGCCTATCGCGAGTGCTGCGAGAAGGCGACCGAGCTTGAGAACGCGGCAAAGGGCTGCGAAATGCGCCACCAGTCCCGCTGTGCCCGGCGGGACACCGCAAAACAGAAGGTGGACAAGCTTTTGCTGGACACCGAGGAAAAACGCCGCCGCGTCCGGCTGCTCGAAGAAATGGAGCGCAGCATGGAGGGCTTTGCGCGCAGTGTCAGAGACATTGTCCGGCTTTCCGGTCAGGGAAGGCTTGCCGGTATCCACGGGCCGGTGTCGCGGCTTGTGGAAACCCCGGCGAAAACCGCCCTCGCGGTTGAAACCGCGCTGGGCGCGGCGACCCAGCACATCATCTGCGATACCGAGGAGGACGCAAAGCGCGCAATCGCTTATCTAAAGGAAAACAACGCCGGCCGCGCCACCTTCCTGCCGCTTTCGTCGGTAAAAGGCTCGGTATTAAACGAGCCGTGGCTTGAAAGCCAGCAGGGGTTTGCCGGCATTGCGTCCGAGCTGGTCAGCGCCAAACCCGAATACAGGGAGATAATAAACCACCTTTTGGGCAGGACGGTGGTGGCAGAAAACCTCGACTGCGCGATTAAGATTGCAAAGCGCGGCAAATACCGTTTTAAGGTGGTAACTCTGGACGGGCAGGTGATAAACGCCGGCGGCTCGATTACCGGCGGTTCGGCCGCAAAAAGCGCCGGCCTGCTCTCCCGCCGCTCCGAAATCGAGCGGATTAAAGGCGAAATCAAGGCTCTGGAGGCCGAAACCCACGCCGCTAAGGAACAGTTAAAGCTGGCGGAAAGGGAGGCCGCCGCCGCCGAAGCCGAGCTCTTGGGGGTGCGCGGGGAGCTTGCCACCGCAATGGAAAACCGTATCCGGCTGGAAGGGGAACTGCGCCGCTTAAAAGAGCTCGCCGAGTCCAGCGAACAAGCGGCAAGGGAGATACAAGACGAGATTGACGCCCTCAAAATCCGGGCGGAAGAGTTAAAAAAACTTATCGCTCAGGCGGAAAATGAGGCCGCCGCCGCCGCGGCTGAAAAAGCGCGGGTGGACGCCGAAATCCGGCAGGCAGAGGGCGGGCAGAGCCAGCTTTTCGCCCGCCGCGAGGAGCTTTCCTCCAAAATCGCCGAAATAAAGCTGGTCGTTCTGGCTTATAATAAAGAGATAGAGGCCGAACTCAACACCGTGGAAGGGCTGCGGGCACAGCGGCAGGATACCGTCGGGCGTGTCGCTGCGCTGAACGCCGAAATCGAGGAGCTTGACCGGAAAAAAGAGGATTTGCGGCGGCGTATCGCCGAATGTGTGGAAAAAGCCGCCGGGCTGCGCGAACAGGCCTCAAAAACCGATGAGCTTATCGAGGAGCTTATCGCCCGCCGCTCCGAAGGGGAGCAAAAACAGACACAGCTCCGGCAGAAAATGCGCGAAAAATCGGACGAGCGGGAATTAATCGGCCGCGAAGTCGCCCGGCTTGAAGAAAAAATGGAGGCGGTCTCGCGGGAGTCGGACGAGGTCGTCCGCCGCCTGTTCGAGGAATACGAGATGACCCGCGCCGAAGCCGAGGCCGCGGTAAAGCCGGTTACCGAGCCGACCAAAGCCAGTCGGAGACTCAGTCAGATAAAAAACAAAATCCGCGCGCTGGGCTCGGTCAACGTGGACGCGATTGAGGAATACAGGGAAGTCAGCGAGCGGTACGAATTCCTGCAAAAACAGGTGGGCGACATCGAGCTTTCACGGGACGAACTGCGAAAGCTGATTGCCGAGCTCTCGGCTCAGATGCGCGAAATCTTTATTCAGCAGTTTAATATCATCAACAGGAATTTCGACACCGTATTCGAAGAGCTTTTCGGCGGCGGGAAAGCCAGCCTTACGCTCACCGAGCCGAATGATATTCTCAACTCCGGAATAGAGCTGCACGTTCAGCCGCCCGGCAAGGTTATCCACAACCTGGACGCCCTGTCCGGCGGAGAAAAGGCGCTGGTCGGCATTGCGCTGTTCTTCGCGATACTCAAGGTAAACCCGTCCCCGTTCTGCGTGCTGGACGAGATTGAGGCGGCGCTCGATGAAATCAACGTCGGCAGGTATGTCGCCTATCTTCGCCGGATGACCGAGAACACCCAGTTTATCGTAATCACCCACCGGCGCGGCACCATGGAGGAGGCCGACGTGCTGTACGGGGTTACCATGCAGGAGCGCGGGGTCTCAAAGCTGTTGGAACTGCGCGCCAGCGAGGTCGAAAGCAGGCTGGGGATTGCGGTCGGCAATCCGTAAGTTTGCGGCCGCGGTCTTCCCGTTTTGCGGCTGCCATGCAGTAAAAAGGAGGCTGTTTTATTGGGTCTTTTTTCAAAAATCGGAAGCGGCCTTAAGAAAACCCGCGATTCCTTAATGAATTCGGTTAATTCGGTGCTCCGCTCGTTCGTAAGAATAGACAGCGGGCTGTTTGAAGAACTGGAGGAAATCCTGATAACCGCGGACGTCGGCGCCGCGACATCCGCAAGAATTTGCGATATCCTGCGCCAAAAGGTCAGGGAAAATGGGGTAACCGACCCCGCCGCGATTAAGGGTTTACTCGCCGAAACCGTATCCGAAATGCTGATGGGCGGGCAGGAGATGAGCCTGTCCACCGTCCCGTCGGTAATTCTGGTCATCGGGGTGAACGGGGTCGGCAAAACCACCTCAATAGGCAAGCTTGCGGCGATGTACCGTTCAGCCGGCAAAAAGGTGATTTTAAGCGCCGCCGACACCTTCCGCGCCGCCGCAATCGAACAGCTGGACATCTGGGCAAAGCGCGCAGGCGCCGATATAGTCAAGCACGCGCAGGGCGCCGACCCCGCCGCGGTGGTCTTTGACACTATCGCCGCCGCCAAGTCGCGCAGGGCCGATTTGATTATCTGCGACACCGCGGGGCGGCTTCACAATAAAAAGAATTTGATGGACGAGCTTTCAAAAATCAACCGTGTAATCGACCGCGAACTGCCCGGCGCGGACAAGGAGGTCCTGCTGGTGGTGGACGCCACAACCGGCCAGAATGCGGTAAATCAGGCGCGCGAATTCAAAAACGCCGCCGGAATTACCGGCATAATCCTGACCAAGCTGGACGGCACCGCCAAAGGCGGAGTGGTGCTCGCAATTCGGGAGGATTTGGACGTGCCGGTAAAATTCATCGGGGTAGGGGAAGGGATTGACGACCTTGAGCCGTTTGACCCCGCCCAGTTCGCCGCCGGTCTGTTTCACGAAACCATGCCGGATGAGGATTTGTGATGAAATTTTTAATCGCGACCCGCAACCAAAAAAAGCTGAAAGAGCTGTCAAGGATTTTAAATCCGCTCGGAATAGAGGCGGTATCCGCCGCCGGACTCGGCATTGAGCTTGATGAAACCGAGGAAACCGGCAAAACCTTTGAGGAAAACGCCGAGCTGAAAGCCCGCGCCGCCTGCCGGCAGTCGGGGCTGCCCGCGGTGGCTGACGATTCCGGCCTTGAAGTGGACGCGCTGGATGGCGCCCCCGGAGTTCATTCGGCAAGGTTTGCCGGGGAAAACGCCGGCGACGCCGAGCGCAACGCCAAGCTGCTTTCAATGATGGAAGGCGTACCGGAAGAAAAGCGCGCCGCGCGGTTTGTCTGCGCAATCTGCTGTGTCTTCCCGTCGGGCGAAAAGATTACGGCGCACGGGGAATGCGCCGGCAAAATCGGGTTTAACCCCGCCGGCGACAAGGGGTTCGGGTACGACCCAGTATTCGTGGTATCAGACGGAAAAACCTTCGCCCAGCTTTCGGACGAAGAGAAGGATTTAATCAGCCACCGCGGCAGGGCGCTGCGGCTGTTTTCGGCGCGGCTTTTGGAATATCTTGAAAATGCGGCGGGGAATGATAACAGGCTTTAGATTTTGAGGCGTTGACAGGCGGGCATGGCAACCCGCCCCAGTTAACATATAATAAAACCCTCGGCGGCTTTAAAAATCCGGTTGAAAACATCACGTGTTTTTTATATAATACAAAAACCAAAAAACAAAAAGGATGATTATTTTGCTCAGCGGCAAACAACGGGCGTTCCTGCGCTCAATGGCAAACGCCTTTGACCCAATCCTGCATATCGGCAAGGGGGAAATCTCGCCCGCGGTAATAAAGCAGGCGGACGAGGCGCTCACCGCGCGCGAACTGATAAAGGGAAAGGTGCTTGAAAACAGTCCGGTTTCCCCGCGGCAGGCGGCCGAGGAAATCGCCGGCAGGGTGGACGCCGAGGTGGTGCAGGTAATCGGGCGCACCTTTGTGCTGTACCGCAAAAACCAGAAGGATACCAAAATCATTCTGCCTGATTCCGGCCGCGACATTTAAGGCCGTCGGCCAGCGAAAGGTGATGAGAGATTGAAAATCGGAGTTTTCGGCGGCGCGTTCGACCCAATCCACAACGGGCACCTGCATCTGGCAAGGGAGTTTGCCCGCCGGCTGTCCCTCGATAAGGTTTTGCTGATACCCACGTCCCTGCCCCCGCACAAGCCGCACGCGTACATGGCTCCGCCGCAGCTCAGGCTGATGATGTGCCGGCTGGCTGTTGGGGAGGACGGCCTGTTCGAGGTGTCCGATATCGAAATCCGCAGAGAAGGCGCGAGCTTCACCGCCGACACCCTCAACGAGGTTTTGAAAATATATCCCGGCGCAAAGCTTTTTTTGATAACCGGCGCGGACATGTTCCTCACCCTTGGCACTTGGAACCGCTTTGAGGAGATTGCGCGGCTGGCGACCCTTTGCGCCGCGCCGAGGGGGGACGGCGACAGTCAAAGGCTGAAAAGCTACGCCAAAACCCTTGAACAGCGGGGCGCAAAATGCGTAATCGAGGATATCCCGCTGATGGACGTCTCCTCGACCGCGATACGCGAAAAAATCCTCGCGGGTGAAAGCATCGACCGGCTGGTGCCCGCTCCGATTGAGGAATATATCAAAAAGTTCGGGCTTTACAAAACCGCGCCCGGCGGGCCGGGGTACAGCGACAGCCAGTTTATCGAAATCATCCGCGGGCGGCTTTCCCCAAAACGTTTTAAACATTCCCTCGCGGTCGCAGAGCAGGCAAAGCGGCTTGCAACCCTCTACGGAGCCGACCCCAAAAAGGCGTACACCGCCGGCATTCTGCACGATATAATGAAGGACGCGGGCGCCGAGGCTCAGTTGCAAATCATAGGGGACTTTGGTATAATACTGGATAATGTTGAGAAGAATCTGCCCGGCTGCTGGCACGCCATTGCCGGCGCAGTTTTTATTGAACATATACTTGGGATTACCGACCGGGATTTAATCAACGCGGTGCGGTACCACACTACCGGCCGCGCGGGGATGTCCCCGCTTGAAGTAACGATTTACCTTGCCGATTTCACGTCGGCCGACCGGGATTTCCCCGGGGCGGACGAGATGCGGCGGCTTGCGGAAACAGGAATCCGGCCCGCGATGAAATACGGGCTGTCCTTTGTCCTGCGCGAGCTTATTGACAAATCCTCGGTGATACACCCCGACTCAATCCACGCTTACAACGAAACCGTCCTTGCCGGCGGCGAAGGGGGCGCTGAAAATGCCGAAGAACAGAAAAAAAACTGACTATGTCAGCCTTGCCAGCAAAACGGCTCGGCAAAACCCGGCTGGCCGCGCCGCCAAAAAAGGCACGGGCAAATCCAAAAAGGTCGTTACCGGAATACTCACCGGCATAATCGTGCTGATGGGGATTTTCATCATCGCCGGCGGGATTATGGTATACCGGGCGCTTTCCTCGCCCGGCGTAAAAGTCGAGGTAATCGAAGAGATGACCTCCCACATAAAGACCCCTTCAAATCTTCAGAGCAAAGTGGCATATTATATAGTGGGGCTTTTGGGCGAGGAGATTGACTCCACCACCGAGACCCTCGCAATCGTGTGCTGGGACAAAAAGGCGGGTACCCTTAATATCCTGCAGATACCGCAGGATACCTATCTTGGTGATTCCGGCCGTTGGGCGGTCAGGCGGGCCGCCGACGTGTGGGGCAACCCCAAAGACCTCGACTGGTGCCTGACATGCCGCGGGCCGGTCGAAAAGGATGAAATCCAAAACAACAAGCACACGGTCTGCAACACCGTTTTGTCAAAGGCGAAAGGCTCCGCCTCGCAGGATTTGTGCGGGGTATTCAACCACCTGCTGGGGCTGCCGGTTGACGGGTATTTCCTTTTCCCGCAGCAGGGGCTTGTAAAACTGGTCAATCTTGTGGGCGGCATTGACGTCAACCTCGACTCGGCGATAACCGTCGGGGACATCAGCTACAAAAAAGGAGTCCAGACAATCGACGGGGAGGCGGCGCTCTATCTTTCGGTAAACAAAAAAAGCGGGATTGCCGGCGACATTGAACGCTTGGTGCGCCAGAGAAAGGTGTTTGCGGCGCTGTTCCAAAGGCTGGCCAGGCTCTCAAAGGACAGGCTCGGCGGCGACTGCATTATCCCCTTGATGAACGGCTCCACGCCGATACGCACTAATTTCAGCCGTGATGAAATCGTGGATTTGATTTTCAGTATGCGGGATATAAATCTCTCCTCGATAACCGCGTACGTCCTGCCCGGCCGCACCGGCAACGCGGGAGGGAAAACCTACTACGCGGCGCATAAATCCTCGCTGCTGGAGCTTATCAATCAGGCTTTCAATCCTCACGGAATTCCGATTAACGAGGACAGCTTCCCCGAACTCAAAGAGCTGGGCAGCGGCAAACCGCAGGACACCCGCAAACAGGCGCTATCTGAAATCGCGGTCGAGCAGTCCGGCCTTGTTACCACAACCGCCGCTACCACAACAACAAAACCATAGATTTTTCAGAAAGTGGGTTTATATGGATTCAAAGGATTTGGTCAGATTTATAGTCGGCTCTCTGGACAGGCATAAAGCCGAGGATATCCAGATTATCGGTATTGGCGACCTGACGATTATCGCAGATTACTTTGTGATTGCGAACGGCACAAGCGCCGTACAGGTCAAGTCGCTCGCGGATTACCTTGAAAAGGAGCTTGGCGAGCAGGGGATTACCCCTATCAGGATAGAGGGCTACTCGACCGCCAACTGGATTTTAGTGGACTACGGCTCGGTGATTGTCCATGTTTTCTACAAGGAAACCCGCGGTTTTTACAACCTCGAACGGCTCTGGAAGGACGGACAGCATTATCAGCTATCCGATTTTCTAAATCCCGAACCGGCTTGACATAAAGATGATTTCGGATTATCCCTCACACAGAAAGGACTTGTTCTCGTTATGAAATACGACGCTGCCGCGATTGAGAGAAAATGGCAAAAGATATGGGACGAACAGTCGACTTTTGCGGTATCGATAGATAAAGCAAAACCGAAATTCTACGCTCTGGTTGAATTCCCGTACCCGTCGGGACAGGGTCTGCACGTGGGGCACCCGCGCTCATACACCGCGCTGGACGTAATCGCAAGGGCACGCCGCATGCAGGGCTATAACGTGCTCTACCCGATGGGCTGGGACGCTTTCGGCCTGCCGACAGAGAACTTTGCAATCGCCAACAAAATCCACCCCGAAAAAGTAACCGAAAAAAATGTGGAAAGGTTTAAAGCCCAGCTGAAATCCCTTGGTTTGTCGTTTGACTGGAGCCGGGAAATCAATACCACCGACCCGGATTACTATAAATGGACACAGTGGATTTTCCTGCAGCTTTTCAAGCGCGGGCTTGCCTACAAAAAGGAAATGGCGGTCAACTGGTGCACAAGCTGCAGGTGTGTTCTCGCGAATGAGGAAGTGGTCGCCGGCGTCTGCGAGCGCTGCGGCGGCGAGGTTGTCCGCAGGGTCAAAAGCCAGTGGATGCTGAAAATCACCGAATACGCCCAGCGCCTGATTGACGATTTGGATTTGGTGGATTACCCCGAAAGGGTGCGGGTACAGCAGATTAACTGGATTGGGCGCTCGGACGGGGCGCAGGTACGGTTTGAAACCACCGCCGGCGACCCAATCGAAGTGTTCACCACCCGCCCCGACACCCTGTTCGGCGCGACCTATATGGTCATCGCGCCCGAACACCCGCTTATTGAAAAATGGGCGGGAATTCTTGAAAACATCGACGAGGTGAAAGCCTACCAAAGGCAGGCCGCCAAAAAATCGGATTTTGAGCGCACCGAAATCGCAAAGGAAAAGACCGGCGTCGAGCTTAAGGGCGTGCGCGCCGTCAACCCGGTTAACAACCGCGAAACCCCGATTTTCATCTCGGACTACGTGCTGGTTTCTTACGGCACCGGCGCGATAATGGCGGTCCCCGGCCACGACACGCGGGACTGGGAGTTCGCAAAAAAATTCGGGCTGCCGATTGTGGAAGTAGTCAAGGGCGGGGATATCGAGAAAGAAGCCTTTACCGACTGCGAGACCGGCATTATGGTTAATTCGGGCTTTCTTGACGGGATGACGGTGGAGAACGCCAAAAAGGCGATTACCGACTGGCTGGTTCAAAAAGGGCTGGGCGAACACAAGGTCAATTACAAATTAAGAGACTGGGTATTCTCCCGCCAGCGGTACTGGGGTGAGCCCATCCCGATTATAATCTGCCCGAACTGCGGGTTTGTGCCGCTTGACGAGGAAGAGCTGCCGCTGCGGCTGCCGATGGTGGAGAGTTACGAGCCCACCGAATCCGGGGAATCCCCGTTAGCCGCAATCAGCGACTGGGTGAACGTCCGCTGCCCGGAATGCGGCGGGGACGCAAAGCGCGAAACCGATACAATGCCGCAGTGGGCGGGCTCGTCATGGTATTTCCTGCGCTATACCGACCCGCACAATGACAAAGAGCTGGCCTCCAAAGGGGCGCTCCAGTACTGGCTGCCGGTCGACTGGTACAACGGCGGGATGGAGCACACCACCCTTCACCTGCTTTACAGCCGTTTCTGGCACAAGTTCCTTTATGACATCGGGGTTGTCCCAACCCCTGAGCCTTACGCCAAACGCACCAGCCACGGAATGATACTTGGCGAAAACGGGGAGAAAATGTCAAAATCGCGGGGCAATGTTATAAACCCCGACGAAATCATAAAAGAATACGGTGCCGACACCCTGCGACTTTACGAGATGTTCATCGGGGATTTTGAAAAGGCGGCGCCATGGTCCAGCACGAGTATCCGCGGCTGCCGGCGCTTTATCGAGCGGGTGTGGACGCTGCAGGAAGACGTACTGCCAGACGAGAATATCCGCGCCGAGCTTGAAACCGCGTTCCACAGGACCATCCGCAAGGTCGGGGAGGATATCGAAAACCTGAAATTCAATACCGCAATCGCCGCGCTGATGGCGCTGCTAAACGACGTGAACGAAACGGGTTCAATCACCCGCGGCGAACTGCGGGTTTTCCTGATTTTGCTCAACCCCTTTGCCCCGCACGTTACCGAAGAAATCTGGGAGAACTTAATGTTTTCCGGGCAGATTTCGCAGCAGCAGTGGCCGGAATACGACGAGCAGAAATGTATCGAGCAGACGATTGAAATCGCGGTACAGATAAACGGCAAGGTGCGCTCCCGCGTAACCATACCGGCCGATTCGGACAGCGGTCAGGCAATTTCGGCCGCAAAGGCGGATGAAAAAATCGTAGCCGCAATCGCCGGCATGCAGATTGTCAAGGAACTGTACGTTCCGGGCAAGCTGGTAAATATCGTTATCAAAAAATAAAGGCTACGCAACAGCCGCCCATGCCCTGTTTAATAAGGGGTTATATGCCGATAACGACAGGCGTCTTAACATAAAAACCACCAAAGCGGCAATCCGCTTTGGTGGTTTTCATTTGCGTTCTGTTCAGCTGCTTGTTCCTGTTATCACAAATCCAGCCGGCCGTACAGGGAGGAGGACTCCTCTTTTTCTGACATTGTCCTTGCCGGCGGGGTCGCACCGTCCACTGTGGGCAGCGGATTGCTGCGCGGAATAAACTCCCTTATCGCACGCTCGGCGTCAGCAGCCGGCTGCTGTCCTGCGGCGCCCGCCGATTTCTTCTTTGACGGCTTTTTGCGGCCGCCCCTGCCCGACCTTTTCCCCGGGTTGTCTTCGGACGGCCCGATAATTACGTGGCGGTAAGGCTCTTCCCCGACGCTCCACGAGGTCGCCCCCTTAACTTCCTGAACCGCGGTGTGGATAATTCTCCTCTCGTACGGGTTCATCGGCTCAAGTGAGGTTTTCCTGCCGGTTTTCGCGGCCCCCCGCGCGATTTTTTTAGCCAAACCGATAAGCGACTGTTCGCGCTTTTCGCGGTAGTTTCCGATATTAAGGGTTATGCGGTAATATGAGTTATCAACCCGGTTTGCGACCAGCCCGGCCAGATACTGCAGCGCGTCAAGGGTTTCCCCGCGCCGCCCGATAATCACACCCAGATTGTCGCCGGAAATTTCGAGTGTGCTGCCTTTTTCCCCTTCTATGATTTTGATTTCCGGGTTAGGCACACCCATTCTAACAAGGATTTCTTTCAGATATTCTGCCGCCTGCTGGGCAGGCGAGATTTTAAAATAAGCCCGGACTCTTGCGGGACTGCCGCCGAACAATCCCAAAGTCTTTTTCTGCGGCAGCTGCAAAATCTCGAACTGAAGCTCTGCGCCCGGCATGCCCAGAGCTTCGGCCGCCAGATTCTTGGCCTCCTCGATTGTTTCGGCTTCCTTTATTACTTCCCTCAGCAAGTGTTTTCATCCTTTCCCTTGCGGATTACATTCATTCTTCCTGCCCTGTGTCCTTACTTTCGCTCGTTTCCGGTTTTGGCGCCGTATCCTCCGCGTTCTGCTGCGCTCCTTTTTCTCTGTCAGTCTCTTTTAATCTGTCCACATCCGCCGGTTTTTTGGGGGAACTCTTGGATTTTGATTTTTTCCCTTTTGCCGCGGCCTGATTTGCCGCGTTCAGTTCGGCATTTTCGCGCGCCCGCGCCTGCGCCAGCCGTTTTTTGTCCTCCAGCTTCTGCCTGCGGCGTTCCTGATACTCAAGCTCGGCCTGCTCGCGGATTTTGGCGGGGTTGTAAATCTGGTTTAAGATGATTGTCTGAACGAGGGCGAGGATATTCGAGCTTATCCAGTAAACACCTACCGCGCCGGGGACCCTGAACGTAATAAACAGCGAGAACAGCGGCATCACAATAAGCATGGCATTGTTCTGGCAGCCCTGCCCCGGCTGGGCCGACGACGACTGTGCGGCGTTTATATACCGCATTGAAATAAAACTCGACGCAAACGCCGTAAGGCCGGAGATAATCGCGATAATCCAGAGTGCATTTATCCCGGCAAACCCTCTCTCGTTCCACGGGTTTTGAAGAAGGGTGTTCCCAAAGAAATTAAAATCCCTGCGCAGCCTGTCCATCTGGTTATAGTATTCCACGGCCGAGACGTTTTTTCTTGCGCTGGCTGAAAGTTCCGAAATGAAATCAATCACTCTCTGCTTGTTTTTGTCAATCACCATCAAAAGCTTAAGCTCGCGGTAAATGTTCCTGTCCGATCTTTCGCTCTCCGAAAGCCTGTTCGGGTCGGGCACTTCCACCGTTTCCCCGTCTTCCCCTTCCTTGGTTTCCTGCGCAACTGCGGAAAAGCTCGCCTCAAGCACCTCGGCCGGGATTCGGGTCAGGTTTGAAATCGGCTTGTAGATGACAGCGATAACCCCGAATAGCACAATCATCTGAATTATGGTCGGCAGGCACCCGCCGGTAAGGCTGACGCCCTCTTTTTCGTAAAGCTGCATTTGTTTTTCCTGCAGCTTCTTTTTGTCCTTGGCGTATTTTTTCTGAAGCCTCTCAAGCCGCGGAGTCAGGCGCGCGCGGTCCGCCTGCATTTTCTGGGACTTCAGGGACAGCGGGAATGTAGCTGCGCGCACAACAAGAGTGAATAGAAATATCGACAGAAAATAATTCCCGATAAAACGGTAAAAAAACCATAGAATATACCCCAACGGCACTGCAAGTAAATCAATTCCCGGAATCATCAGAATATTCCTCCGATTTTGTTTCTTTAAGCTCGGCCGCAATCAGGCGTTCAGACCGTCCGCGCTATCGTCGCCGCCGGGATTTTCGCGGCTTTTTCGCCTGCCCCCCATACCCTGTTGAGGAACAGGGTCATACCCCGGCTTGCCAAACGGGTTGCAGCGGAGTATCCTCCACGCCGCCATCGCCCCGCCGCGCAGTAACCCGAAACGCTCAATAGCCTCAGCCGCGTATTCGGAGCATGTCGGCACAAACCGGCAGCTGGGCGGGGTTTTTGAGGAAATACTGCGCTGGTAAAACCTGATAAGCCTGATGGCAATCCTTCTGATACTCATTGTTTAAGCACACCCAGCGCTTTCAACTGCGACTCCATAATCTGCCTGATTTCGGTGCTTTTTAAAAAGACGGTCCTGCGGCGGGCTACAAAAACTATATCCCACCCGCGGTTTACGCGGGGCAGGAGCGCGCGGTACGCTTCCCTGATTACCCTGCGGCACCTGTTCCGGCGCACCGCCCCTCCAATCTTCTTTCCGACGGTGATTCCGACTCTTGTAACCCCTTCGCGGTTCCTTTTGGCATAAGTTACGAGCGCGGCATCCACCTGCGATTTCCCGAGGTAGTAAACGGTGCGGAAATCGGTATTGCGGTTGAGTGAGGCAAAACGCGCCATAAAGCATCACTTTTCCAAAAAACAGAATATTAAAAAAAGCCACTCATTGGTGGCCCTTTTTAGTAGGTGAGACGCTTTCTTCCTTTTGCTCTCCTGCGAGCAAGCACCTTGCGGCCATTGGCAGTCGCCATTCTCTTGCGGAAACCGTGTTCCTTTTTTCGGTGCCTTTTTTTGGGCTGATAAGTACGAAGCATCGTGTTTCCCCCCTTCGGTCAGCCTGCGCACAGCCACTTTGCAGACCACACCCTGCGGCAAACGCCTTGCAAGTTTCAATTATATACCCATAAACACAAAAATGTCAATAGATTTTTGTCCATTCCGCTTCTTTACCATAGTAATATATTAAAACAATGTAAGATATATATGCAGTTATATTAGTGATATTGCTACCCTTTTATCAATTGAAATGGCGGCGTTTTTATGCTATAATGGAACATACAAATTTTTCTTTGCCCACACGCCGTCAAACAGGGAACGGGTATACAGCATCGGCTGTATTTTTTTGGCCAGTCTGCGGTTTTGCTGGCAGTTTTTGGCTGTTTTTTTCTTGTTTTGCGTATCTTCCGCTTGCCTTTTTATTTCCAAAAGATATATCACACTATCACGTTAAGGAGTTTTTTTGATGGAAACCATAAAGGAAGCATGGACCGGCATACTCAACTATCTTCAAAATCAAAACGATATAAGCGAAGTCGCTTTCAACGTATGGATAAGCTGTATTGAGCCATATACCATAGAAGACGGAAATGTCGTTGTCTTTGTCCAAACCAGTTTTCAGCGCAAAATCATTAATGAGCACTACCAGAACAAATTATGCGAAGCCTTCAACCATGTATTGGGGCTCCCGCTCGGTCTTAAGATTTTGTCGCGCGACGAGCTGTCCGCCGCGGATTCTCCGGCTGCCGAAGAATGCGGCGACCCCGGAAACCTTTTTGGGCAGAAGAGCTCGGATTACGAATACTCGTTTGAAAATTTCATAGTCGGCTCGTCAAACAAGTTCGCGCACGCCGCGTCCCAGGCCGTGGCCAGCAAGCCGGCGGGCTATTACAACCCGCTTTTCATCTACGGTGGCTCCGGGCTTGGGAAAACCCACCTGCTTTACGCCATCTGCAACGAAATCCGCAAGAACATGCCGTCGGTAAAGATTATCTACACAAAGGGCGAGTACATCGCCAACGAATTAATCGAATCAATCGGCACCGGCACCACATCCGAATTTCGGGCAAAATACAGGCAGGTGGACGTGCTGCTGGTGGACGATATCCAGTTCATCGCGGGCAAGGTATCCACCCAGGAGGAATTTTTCCACACTTTCGACGCCCTGCATCAGGCTAACAAACAGATTGTGCTGACCTCCGACCGGCCGCCCAAGGAAATCGCGACCCTTGAAGAGCGGCTGCGCACCCGCTTTGAAATGGGGCTGCTCGCGGATATCCAGCCGCCCGACCTTGAAACCCGGATAGCGATTGTAAAGCGCAAGGCGCAGCTATTGGATTTGCAGATTAGCGACAGCATCGCCGAGTACATAGCTTCCCAGTTAAAAAACAACGTAAGGCAGCTTGAAGGGGCGGTGAAGCGGATGCGCGCGCAGTATCTCCTCGGCGGCGAACAGCCGTCCATGCTGACCGCCCAGAACGCCATCCGCGACATCAAAAACGACAGCCAGCCGGTCCCGGTAACCGTCGAGCGGATAATCAACGAAGTCGCACGCACCTTTAACGTCTCGCCCGAAGACATCAGGTCAAGCAAGCGCACCGCCCAGATTTCAAAGGCAAGGCAGGTCGCAATCTACGTGGTGCGGGACATCACCGGCCTTCCGATGAAGGCCATCGGCAACGAATTCGGCACAAGGGACCATTCAACAGTGGTTTACGCGATACAAAAGGTCGAATCCTTAATGGAAAAGGATTCGTCCTACAGGGGCATGATAAAGGATATCATCAAAAATATCAGCGGCTAATTTTTCTCAACCGCTTTCAACATTTCCTGCACATCAGTTTTTCTTCAAAATCCCTCGGTTTTTCCGCGCCGGGTTTGAAAATGTTGAAAAACATTTTAACACCGTTTTTTCGGTTTTACTTTTTATCCACCGCTTTTCCTCATTTTCTCGACATTATTTAACCATGCTGTGAATTTAATTTTTTTGTTTCACAAATCCACAAAAACCGCAACAGCCAATCAACATTTTTCTTTTTCATTAATCCTTTGAGTTAAGCCAAAATCCGCAGTTTTCCACTGTTTTAACAGCCCCTACTATGGACTACTAAAAGAAAGGAATGATTTGATGAACATAATCTGTAATAAGCATGCTCTGATTGACGCGGTCGGCAATGTAGGTCATGCCGTTTCAGCAAAATCCACCCTTCCGGCCCTGGAGGGAATTCTTATTAAATCAGCTGACAACTCGCTCTTCCTTGCGGGATACGACCTTGACATGGGGATTACCACCACCATTGAGGCCACGGTGAGGGAACCCGGCGCGGTGGTGCTGAACGCGAGGCTGTTCGGGGATATTGTCAGAAGGCTGCCAGACGAGAACGTCTACATCAGCACCGACGAGAAGCTGGGCGCGACCATAAGGAGCGGCAAGTCCGAGTTTACCATAATGGGGATTTCGGCGGACGAATATCCTGAAATCCCTTCGGTGAGCGACGGGGCGGGGTTCACCCTGCCGCAGAATATGTTAAAAAGCATGATAAGGCAGACAATCTACGCGGTCGCTCAGACCGACAGCCGGCCGGTGCACACGGGAATACAGTTCGAGCTTGAAAACAACGTCCTGAAACTGGTGGCGGTGGACGGTTCCCGCCTTGCCATCAGGAGCGAGAAGATAAAGACCGACGAGAAACTTAAATTCGTGGTCCCCGGCAAGACGATGGGCGAGGTTTTAAAGCTTTTGTCGGACGAGGAGACCCCGCTTTCCCTTGCCGTCGGCAAAAGGCATATAGTGATGGAGATAAACGGCTACGCGGTGATTTCGAGGCTTTTGGACGGGGAGTTTCTGCCGTACAACAAGGCAATCCCGCAGCAGATAACCAGCACCGTGCGGGTGAGGACGAGGGAATTCATCGACGCGGTCGAGCGCGCGTCATTGGTTATCAACGACAGGATAAAATCCCCGCTGGTCAGCGAATTCAGGGACAACCAGATAATCCTGTCGTGTATTACCCCATTGGGCAGCGCCTGCGACATCATCAGCGCCGAAGTAGAGGGGAACGCTGAGGAAATGGGCTTTAACAGCCGTTTTCTACTTGACGCGCTTAAAAACACCGATACCGACGAAGTAAAGATAGAATTGAGCGGGCCGCTTTCCCCGATGAAGATAATGCCGGTAACCGGGGATTCCTTCTTGTTCCTGGTTCTTCCGGTGAGGCTGAAGCGATGACCGCGAAAAAGATTGAAATCACAACCGAATATATTAAGCTTGACTCTTTTCTCAAATTCTGCGGCGCCGCGCTTACCGGCGGGCAGGCAAAGGAAATGGTGAAGTCGGGCGCGGTGAAAGTGAACAATGAAATCTGCTTTCAGCGCGGAAGGAAACTTAAAGCAGGCGACGAAATCCTTATTGAAACCGCCGGTGCCCGGTATGTGGTTGAGAAGAAAACTTAACGCGGCGGCAGGAAAGGAAAGGCATTGAGTATTGATTGTAACCCAGCTTGAATTTGACGGTTTTCGCAATCTTGAAACCGGAATGATAACGCCCGACCCCGGCGTCAACATCTTTTACGGGGACAACGCGCAGGGGAAAACCAACCTGCTTGAGGCCACCTGGCTTTTTACAGGCGGCAAGAGCTTTCGCGGCAGCCGGGATTTTGAGACCGTTTGTTTTGGGAAGGAAAGGGCAAGGCTTGGGCTTGAATTTACTGCTTTCGGCCGCAGCCAGCGCGCGGAAATCGAAATACAAAAGCGCAGAAAAGCATGGCTCGGCGGAATACCGCTTGAGTCGCCGGCAAAGCTGGCGGGCAATTTTTGTGCGGTGGTCTTCTTTCCCGCACACCTGTCTTTAATCAAGGACGGCGCGGAAGGCCGCCGGCGTTTTATTGATACCGCCTGCTGCCAGATAAGGCCGGGATATGTGAAAATCCTGTCGAGCTTCAGCCGAGCGCTCGCGCAGCGCAACGCGCTGTTAAGAAACATAAAGCAAAATCCGGGGCTTTCCCGCGGCGGCAGCCAGCTTGCGGCATGGAACGAGCGGCTTGCAAGCCTCGGCGCGCAGGTTTTCGCGGCGCGCGCCGGATATGTCCGCCGGCTGATACCGGCGGCAGGTCAGATTTACGGCGGGATTTCGGGCGGCGAAGAGCTTACAATCAGCTACAAATCGAGCGCCGGTGAGCAGGATATAACCCCGCAGCAGGCTTACTCAAACCTGCTTGCCCTTTTAAAAGACAACCAAAACGCCGATTTGGCCGCGGGGTTCACTACCGCAGGCCCCCACCGCGACGATTTGGAGATTATGATTGGCGGGAAATCCGCGCGGGTCTTCGGCTCGCAGGGCCAGCAGCGTTCGGCGGTGCTCGCGCTGAAACTTGCGGAAGCCTCCCTTCTGAAAAACGCGACGGGGGAACAGCCGGTCGCGCTGCTGGACGACGTATTGAGCGAGCTTGACACCGCAAGGCAGGACTATATACTCAACCACATAAAGGGATGGCAGGTGTTCATCACCGGCTGCGACCCGAACCCGGCGCTGCGGATGGCGGGCGGCAGGGTCTATAAAGTCAGCAACGGCCGGGTAACCGGCTGAATACCAAAACCGTGAAAGCGGGTTAAGGCTTATGTATCTGCATCTGGGGCAGGGCACGGTTGTGCGGACAAAAGACATAGTCGGGATATTCGACATGGACAAAACCACTATTTCAAGGATTTCAAGGCAGTTCCTTGCGGACGCCCAAAAAGGCGGCAGGGTTGTCAACGTAACCGGGGAACTGCCCAAAAGCTATGTCGTTTGCGTTGATAAAGACAAAAATGAGACCGTATACATCTCCCAGCTGTCGCCGTCCACCCTGCGGCGCAGGGCCGGCCTGCCCGATGGGCTGGCGGAAGACGCCGGCGGCCGGGCAAAGTAAGGGTATGCGGCATTGACATATGCTAGGCAGATTGAAAGACGGAGGTAAACCATGAACACCGGATTAGACAATACCAGAAATCAGGAGAACGCGGTATATGACGAGAGCCAGATACAGGTGCTGGAAGGGCTGGAGGCGGTGCGCAAGCGCCCCGGCATGTATATCGGGTCCACCGGCCCCAAAGGGCTGCACCATCTGGTTTACGAAATAGTGGACAACTCGATAGACGAGGCGCTCGCCGGGTTTTGCACCCATATTGAAGTTGAAATCCTGCCCGGCAACGTGATTTCGGTCAGGGACAACGGCAGGGGAATCCCGGTCGGGATTAACGAGCAGACCGGCAAGCCCACCGTAACGGTGGTAATGACGGTACTGCACGCCGGCGGAAAGTTCGGCGGCAGCGGGTACAAGGTCTCCGGCGGCCTGCACGGGGTCGGCCTTTCGGTCGCGAACGCGCTGTCCGAATGGATGGAAGTCGAGATTTCCCGCGACGGCAAGGTCTACCACCAGCGTTTTGAGCGCGGCAACGCCGTAACCGAGCTTACCGTAACCGGCAAATCGGAGCACAACGGCACCCGTATCCGCTTTAAGGCTGACCCCGAAATATTCGAGGTGGAAGAATACGATTATGAAGTGCTGCAAAAGCGGCTGCGTGAACAGGCGTTTTTGAACGCGGGACTGACCATCCGTATAAGCGATTTGAGAGACCCTGACAACATCATCAGCGAGGAATACTGCTATGAAGGCGGGATTTCCTCTTATGTCGAGTACATGAACAGGGCCCGCGGTTATAACCTGCTCCACCCCAAGGTCATTTACCTTTCGCTTACCGACGGGGACTCGATTGCCGAAGTCGCAATGCAGTATAACGACAGCTATAACGAGAACATCGTCTCTTTCGCGAACAATATCCACACGGTGGACGGCGGCACCCATGAAACCAGCTTTAAGACCGCGATAACCCGGATATTCAACGATTACGCGAGGAAACACAATCTTTTGAAGGAAAACGACCAGAGCCTTAAAGGGGACGACTCCCGCGAGGGGCTGACCGCGGTAATCAGCGTAAAGCTCAAGGACGCCCAGTTCGAAGGGCAGACCAAGGCAAAGCTCGGCAACACCTCGATGGGCACCCTTGTGAATACCCTGATGAACGAAAAGCTGGCGCCCTACCTTGAGGAAAACCCGCAGGTTGCCCGCGTTATACTCGAAAAATCCATAAACGCCGCGCGGGTACGGGAAGCGGCGCAACGCGCCCGCGAGCTCGCGCGGAAAAAGAACGGCCTTTCCTCCACCCGTATGCCCGAAAAGCTCGCCGACTGTATCTGGACCGACCCCGAACGGACCGAGCTGTTCATTGTGGAGGGGGATTCGGCGGGGGGCTCGGCAATCCAGGGACGCGACCGGAATTTTCAGGCGATACTCCCGCTGTGGGGGAAAATGCTGAATGTCGAAAAAGCGCGGATTGACAAGGTGTACTCAAACGAAAAGCTGATACCGGTGGTGCTCGCGCTCGGCTGCGGGATTGGGGACGATTTCGACATCTCAAAGCTGCGCTACGGCAAGGTAATCATCATGGCGGACGCCGACGTGGACGGCGCGCATATCCGCACCCTGCTGCTGACGTTTTTCTTCCGGTATATGCGCCCGCTGGTGGACGCCGGCCACATCTATATAGCCCAGCCGCCCCTTTACAGGATTTCAAAGGGCAAACAGCACAGGTACGCGTATTCGGACGCCGAGCGGGACAAATACATCGCCGAGTTCGGCGGGAGCGCGGACGTCCAGCGGTACAAGGGTCTTGGTGAAATGAACCCCGAACAGCTCTGGGAGACCACCATGGACCCCGCCTTCAGGACCATAATCAGGGTCGATATCGACGATATCCCGTCCACCGACGAAATCTTTACCATACTGATGGGGGACAAGGTGGAGCCCCGCCGCGAATTCATCGAAAAGAACGCAAAATATGTGGAAAACCTCGACATATAAGACGGTTCGCGTTTCCAATAAAAAGCGGCGGTTTTAACCGCTGCCGAACAGCTTTTTAAGGAGGAGCGGTCAATGCCAAATCAAAAGCCGCCCAAAATCGAATTCTCAGTGGACGCCACCCGGCGGGAATACTCAACCGCCGCTCTTCTTGTCGAAAGGCAGAGCGGCTATCTCAACCTGCTGCCGGGCGCGGTGGTGCTGTCCGCAGTCCTGCTGTTTGTCGGGCTCTGCTCGTTTAACTGGTTTCGGACGGCGTTCTGCGCGATTTATGTCCCGCTTATCCTCTGCCTCTGCTGTCCGCTGGTTCTGGCGATTTTCTTTTACGCGCTGCCGGCGGCGGTAAAAAAACGCGCCGAGCGGGATTACAAAACCTATTCGGAAATTATGGAAAACTGCAGCCTTAAATTCTTTGACGACAATATGATTGCGCAGACCCGGTACCTGACATTGACCGACCCGTACGCCTTAGTCGGGCTGTGCATTGAAACCCCCGAACTCTTTGTGCTGGCAAAGGACAGCGAGCGGATGATTGTAATCCCGAAGCGCTGTCTGCCGGAAGGCGGCAGAGAGGATTTTGAAATCTTTTTAAGGCAGGTTTTCGCGCGGCGGCGCAAAGTGATGAGAAACTGGATTTTCTAATCCCTAATCGCCGCCGGCTTCGGCAGCATAATATAACCTGAAAGGAAGCTGCAGAATGGAACAGGCGACACAGATATCCCTGAGCGTTCTGGTTACCAAGGACGAATATATCCACGCGCAGGCGATGGTCAAGCAAAAACTGCGCGCGAAATACTCGCCGGCAATCACCGCGGCAGGTGCACTGCTTGCGGCGCTGGGGATTGCGGGGCTGTTTTTCGGACGGCTTGTTATGCTCTCCGCGCCCGCGGCGGTCTGCCTTGTGTTGCTCGGAGTTTTTCTGGCTTTGTACGACGGGTTTATCGGCCCGGTACTCAATAAAGCCGCGGCCGCGCGGGAATATAACGAAAAAGAGGACCTACATTTCGCGACTGCTTACGTCTTCAGCGACGACAGGGTCAGAATCAGCAACGGCCGGATACAGGGGGAAATCCCGATTTCAAGGGTTACCGGCTGGATTGAGACCCCGTCGCTTATCAGAATGTCGGTCGGGCGGGAATTGAATATCTGCGTGCCAAAACGCCTGCTGTCGCAGGAGCAGGCGGAACTGCTGCGCGGGATACTGGAAAAGCACGCGCCCGCCGCCGAAATAAAATAGCCTGATTTACAGGGAGTATAATAATGAGCGATTTCAACAATCAGGAAAACAATAACCGGCAAAACGGTTTTGAAGAAAGAGAGGAAAACGGGCAGCCTCTGGCCGCGTTTCCGGTTGATATCAGCCGCGACGAGTTTGTCAGGTTCAACATGCTTGTCTCAAGGCAGGGCGGCGCGCTGAGCTTTCAAAAAAGCCGGTACGGGTTTTTGCTGGCGTTCGGGGTTATCAGCCTGTCCATGATTTTAGTGGACATTATTTATTACAACAGGGTTGACCCGGTCAACGCCATGATGCTGGTGTTTTTCGCCGCGTCCTCGGCGATTGCGGCCTTCAGTTTTTCGTACCGGATAAAGAGCGCGGCCCAGAATACCTATGATTTGACCCTGCAAAGCGGGCAGGGGTATTACGGGACGGTTTCGGTCTATCCCGACAGGATTGAAAAGAGGAACGACAGCGGCGCGGTTGCGAGCATTGCTCTGCCGCAGGCCTCTTACATCGAGACGCGGGAGATGATGATAATCTCAGCTCCGCTCAAGCCGCATATCGTGCTGCCCTCGCGCTGCCTGACGCCGGACGACGCCGAGGCGGTGAGGCGGGCGGTGTTCGCGGCGGTGCCGGTGCCCCGCCAGCAGATTATAAGCAGTTTTGAGCCCGCGGCCAAAGAGCACATCGTCCGCCCCGAAACCGGAGCTTTTGAGCCGGACAAAGAGGAAGAAGACGCGATAACGGTTGAGGTCAGCTATACCCGCGAAGAATTCGTAAAAATCGCGGCGGACTCCGCGCTGCGGAATTATCTGAAGTTCCTGCCCTTTTTCAGCGTGATGTCCTTGATTTCGGCGCTGATGCTGTGGCTGTTATTCAGCTTTTGGGTGGGGATTGCCGCGTATGTTATTTTCAACGCCGGGCTAATCGGGTTTAACCTGTACAGCGCAAAAACCCGCTCGGCAAGGCTGTACGACAGCCTGCCGCAGGCGCGGCTGACCGCGTGTTTTACCGAAGAGGGCATAACGCTGAAAGCCGCCGGCGGCGGCCGGCGGGCGGCGGTTAAATGGGGCTCAATCACCCGGGCGGTCGAGCGGCCCGACAGCCTTGATTTTTACTCAAAGGCGATATTCATCCGGATACCGAAACGCTGTGTCGGCGATTTAAGCGGGCTTTTAGAATTCATCAACAGCCATTACAAAAAGAAAAATGACCAATAGATTTTATTGAGATTAAGTTGAAAGGCATGGTTTCTCAGTATGGACGAGCTCAACAGGACGGAAAAACCGGAAAACAAGCAGGAAGCCAGAATAATCAGCGTGGACCTTGAAAAGGAGATGAAAAAAAGCTTCCTTGAATATTCGATGTCGGTGATTATTTCGCGGGCCCTTCCCGACGCCCGCGACGGGCTGAAGCCTGTCCACCGCAGGATATTATACACAATGTACGAGAACGGGCTCACCCCGGACAAGCCCTACCGCAAGTGCGCGGACACGGTGGGCTCGGTTCTGGGTCGGTACCATCCGCACGGGGACGCGTCGGTTTACGACGCGCTGGTGAGGATGGCGCAGGATTTCTCGCTGCGCTACCCGCTGATTGACGGGCACGGAAACTTCGGCTCGATTGACGGGCATCCAGCGGCCGCCTACAGATACACCGAGGCGCGGATGAGCAAGATGTCCCTCGACATGCTCGCGGACATCGAAAAAGATACGGTGGATTTCCAGAACAACTATGATGACCGCCTGAAAGAGCCGGTTGTGCTGCCCTCCCGTTTCCCGAACCTGCTTGTCAACGGCTCCACCGGCATTGCGGTCGGGATGGCGACCAACATACCCCCCCACAATTTAAGCGAGATTATCGACGCTATCTGCCTGTTGATTGACAATGCGGACGCCGATATGCATGAGATAATGGAATACGTCAAGGGCCCGGATTTTCCGACCGGAGGGATTATCATGGGCCATGCCGGCATACGCGCGGCCTACGCCACCGGCAAGGGCAAGATAACCGTGCGCGCCCGCGCCGAAATCGAGGAGTACCAAAACGGCAGATACCGGATAATCATTACCGAAATCCCCTATCAGGTGAACAAACTTAATCTTGTGAAATCCATCATAGAATTGTCGGACGAGAAGAGGATTGACGGGATTACCGACGTGGTGGACCACTCCAGCCGCGAGGGTATGAGGGTGGTCATTGAGCTTCGCAGGGACGTAAACCCGCAGGTGGTGCTCAACCAGCTTTATTCCTACACCCAGATGCAGACCACCTTCGGGGTTATTATGCTGGCGCTGGTGGACGGGGTGCCGCGGGTGCTGACCCTCAAGCAGATGCTTGAGGAATACATCAGGTTCCAGTGCGAGGTGATAACCCGCCGCACCAGATTTGATTTGAAGAAGGCGCAGGAGCGCGCCCATATCTGGGAAGCCCTGAAAATCGCCTGCGATTTCATTGACGAAGTGATAAGCATTATCCGTTCGTCCAGGGACGTGCCGACAGCCAAAACCCGGCTTATGGAGAGGTTTTCGTTTGACGAATTGCAGGCCGACGCAATCGTAAAAATGCGGCTGGGCCAGCTTTCCGGGCTTGAACGGGAAAAAATCGAAAACGAGCTGAATGAACTGCTGGCGCTGATTGAGGAGCTCAAGTCAATCCTCGCGGACGAAAACAAGGTCAGGGAGATAGTCAAGGAAGACTGCCTTAAGTTGAAGGACAAATTCGGGGACCAACGGCGGACCGAAATCTCACCGGTATCCGGAGAAGTGGATATCGAGGATTTGATACCGCTTGAGGAAACCGTGATTACCATGACCCGGTTCGGCTATATCAAGCGGCAGTCGCTGGACGTATATAAAGCCCAGCACCGCGGCGGCAGGGGTATTACCGGAATTACCACCCGCGCCGAGGATATTGTGGAGAATATGTTTATCTGCTTAAGCCACGACTACATCATCTTCTTCACCTCAAAGGGCAAGGCGTACCGCATGAAATGCTTTGAGGTCCCCGAAGGCAGCCGCACCTCCAAGGGCGCCAACATCGTCAATCTGCTGCCGCTCGATTCGGGCGAGAAGATTACGGCAATGCTGCGGGTTTCGGAATACGACGAGGATAAATATGTTTGTATGGTAACCCGCAGGGGAATAATAAAACGGACGTGGCTGAACTCCTTCTCGAACGTGCGGAAGACCGGGATTATAGCGGTGGACCTCGCCGAAGGGGACGAGCTCGCGTGGGTGCAGATGACCGACGGGTACCAGACCCTGATTGTCGGGACCCGCAAGGGCAAGGCAATCCGGTTTGACGAAAACGACGTGCGGGTGATGGGCAGGACCGCGCGCGGGGTCAGGGCGATTGCGCTTGAGCGGGACGACGAGGTAATCGGAATGTCGGTCTGCGACGAGAGCAAATACCTGCTGACCGTTTCCGAGACAGGTTTCGGCAGGCTGAGCGAATTCGGCGATTACCGCATACAGTCCCGCGGCGGGAAAGGCCTGATTAACTACCATACCGGGCAGTTCGGCTGCGTGGCGGCAATCAAGACGGTGGATTTGAACGACGACGTTATCCTGATTGCCTCGGACGGGGTAATCATAAGAATGGCGGCAAGCGAAATCAGGCTCTGCCGCCGGCCCTCCAAAGGGGTTATCGTAATGAGGCTGGACGAGGAGGCGCGGGTTGTTTCGCTGGTAACCACCCCGAAAGAGGATGACGAACAGCCCGAAGGCGAAAAGCCGCAGCCGCAAAGATGTGAGGGAGACGAGGAAGACGAGACAGATAATAACGAGACGGTTAAGACGGAAGAACAGGACGAGGACATTTAAGGGGCAAACCCGCGGCTAATCTGAATAGAAAGGGGCAGGCGTTATGCGCACCCTGTCGTTTGTTTCAAAATTTTTGATGTGGGCTCTTCTCATGGTGTATTCCGTGTTTCAGGTGCTTGCGGTGTTCGGTATAATGGGCAGCAACGCGGATATCATTAAGGCGGGGCAGGGGGGCAGGACGGTCAGCCCGATACCCCTGATTGCCGCCACCATTTTAATGCTGGCGGCGGTAATCCTGTTCGCGGCGCTGGCAAAGCGCAAGTATATCGGGCTGATAGTATCGGTGGTCGCCTCGGCGGTTATGCTGATGGTGGCGCTTGAGCTCGGCAGGCAGTTCCCCCCGTCGGTCAGCGCGACCGGCACGGTCGGCCTGACCACATGGAAGCTGGTTTGGCGCCATATCGGGATTGCGGGGGTCTCGCTGTTCATGCTGGTCGCGTGGCTCGCCGACAGGCAGCTTGAAAAAGCATATTCCCGCTCGCGTGAGGGAAAAAACGGGTACGATTTGTCCGGCCAGCCGCTGTTCAGAAGCCTTGACGACCCGGGCGCGGCGCAGCAGGAAAAGCCGAAGCCGAAGCGCTCGATAAGGGAGAGAATAAGAAAACAGAGGGAAAACCAATAAACCGGATTAAAAAAGCATGCGCCGGCATGCTTTTTTAGGTTTTGGGCAGGGGTTGCCGGGCGAAGGCGGAATGTTGCCAACCGCAGGCAAATGTGATATATTATTCTGCGGATATAAGCTGTATAATCAAAGGAGAGCATATTATGGCCGGCCATTCTAAATGGAACAATATAAAACGCAAAAAGGAAAAGACCGACAGCCAGCGCGCCAAAATATTCACCAAAATCGGGCGCGAGCTCGCTGTCGCGGTCCGGCAGGGCGGCGCCGACCCCGCCGCCAACTCCAAACTGCGCGACTGCATTGCCAAAGCCAAAGCCAACAACGTTCCGAATGAGAATATAGAGAGGATTATCAAAAAAGCCCTTGGGGACAGCAGTTCGGACAATTACGAGACAATCCTGTACGAGGGATACGGCCCCGGCGGGATTGCGGTGATTGTGGAGGCACTGACCGACAACAGAAACCGCACCGCAGGGGATTTGCGCCATTACTTCGACAAGTGCGGCGGCAACCTCGGCACCACCGGCTGCGTAAGCTACATGTTCAGCAGAAAAGGGGTAATCGCGATTGAAGCCGGCGGGCTTGACGAGGACAGAGTGATGGAAGACGCTCTGGAGGCGGGCGCGTCCGATTTCTCGGTCGAGGACGGGGTTTTTGAAATCCTGACCGAACCCGACGATTTTTCTCAGGTGCGCGACCGGCTTGAAGAAAAGGGGTATGCTTTTCTGTCGGCCGAAATCCAGCAGCTCCCCGATGTTTACAACACCATCGAGGACCCCGAACTGGCCGCGAAAATGGAAAAGCTCCTCGATATGCTTGAAGACAACGACGACGTGCAGAATGTCTGGCATAATTGGGATATGCCGGATACAGAATAATATATGACAATCCCAAGACAGAAGGGTCGCTGCCCGACCCGGACAAGTGCCGGAAGGCAGTTGTCCGCGGTTCCGGTCAGCGGTTTTTTATCACAGCGCTGAAAATGCAAGAGGGAGAGGCAATGGACAGGGTTATAGCAGCAATCTCAACCGCCGTCGCGCCGGCGGGAATAGGAGTGGTGCGGATATCAGGTGACAGGGCAATCGAAGTGGCCGGCCGGATATTCCGCCCCGCCTCCAAAAAACGCGCCCTTGAAGACGCGCCGGGCTATACCGCGATGTACGGATGGGTGTTTGACGCCGACGGCGATATTGACGAGTGCGTGACGCTTGTCTTCCGCGCCCCTCACAGCTATACGGGCGAAGACGTGGTCGAGCTATCCTGCCACGGCGGGCCGTACCTTCTGCAGCGCACCCTGCGCGCCGCGTTTTCGGCAGGCGCCGTTCCGGCGCAGCCGGGCGAGTTTACCAAAAGGGCTTTTGTAAACGGAAAAATCGACCTCACCGGCGCCGAGGCGGTGATGGACCTTATCACCGCGAACAGCCGGCTTGCGGCCAAATCCGCGCTCGCGGTGCGGGAAGGTGCGCTTTACAGGAAAATGGAGACGGTGCTTGACGAACTGACCACTGCCGCCGCCAACCTGTCCGCGTATGTGGATTTTCCGGACGACGACATACCTGAGCTTGAAAGCGGCGCGCTGGATAAGACCCTGAAAAAAGCCGAAGAAACCCTTAATAACCTGCTCGACAAATTCGACGCGGGGAAAGTAGTGCGTGAAGGGATTGACACCGTAATCGTCGGCCGGCCGAATGTCGGTAAGTCGACCCTGATGAACCTGCTCGCGGGGCACGAGCGCAGCATTGTAACCCCGGTCGCCGGCACTACAAGGGATATTGTTGAGGAAACCGTAAGGCTTGGGGATATAATCCTGCGCCTTGCCGATACCGCGGGGTTGCGCAAGACCGACGACAGCGTGGAGTCCATCGGTGTCGGGCGGGCGGAAAGCCGGCTTGAGCGCGCCGCGCTGGTTATCGCGGTGTTCGACGGCTCCGAACCACTGACCGAGGACGATTGCGAATTGGCCGAAAAAAGCTCGCGGCAGACCTCGATTGCGGTAATCAATAAAAAGGACAAGGGAATTATTATAAACACAGAGTATATTAAGAATAAATTTAAACACACGGTATTAATGTCGGCGGAAACCGGGGAGGGGCTTGAAGAGCTTGAGAAGGCGCTCGGCGAAATAACCGGGGTTGCCGCGCTCAGCGATAACGAGCCAATCCTTTCGACCGAGCGGCAGCGGCTGTGCGTGGTCAGAAGCCTTGAATGCATTAAAGAGGCGCGGCAGGCAATCAGGGAGTCAATCACCCTTGACGCGGTCGGGGTGTGTATAGACGGCGCGATTGACGCGCTGCTGGAGCTGACCGGCGAGCGAGCCACCGAGACGGTTGTGGACAGGATATTCGAGCGGTTCTGCGTCGGCAAATAAACTGGGATTTTCGGGAAGTGAACAGGCAAATGGGATATATTGCGGGAGAATATGATGTTGCGGTGATAGGCGCCGGACATGCCGGGGTTGAAGCGGCGCTCGCCGCGGCGCGGCTGGGCTGCGCCACCGTGATATTCACAATCAATCTCGATTCAATCGGGAATATGCCGTGCAACCCGTCAATCGGGGGCACCGCAAAGGGCCATCTGGTGCGCGAGATTGACGCGCTCGGCGGGGAGATGGGGGTTGCGGCCGACGCTAACCTTATCCAGTGCAGGATGCTCAACCGCGGCAAGGGGCCGGCGGTGCATTCCCTGAGAGCGCAGATTGACCGGCGCGAATACTCGAAATACATGAAATACAGGCTGGAGACCACCGAAAACCTTGACATTCAGCAGGCTGAAGTGGTTAAAATCGAGCGCCTCGGCGAACGCTGGCGGCTGCTGACCCACCTTGAAACCGAATACATCGCCAAAGCCGTAATCATAGCCTCCGGGACTTATCTCGGCGGCAAAATCTATATCGGGGATTTAGTCTATGAAAGCGGGCCGGACGGGATGTTCGCCGCCAACAGGCTTACCCGGTCCCTGTCGGAGCTTGGGATTTCAATCCGCCGTTTCAAGACCGGCACCCCCGCGCGCGCCCTGCGCTCCAGCATTGATTTTTCAAAGACAGAGCGGCAGCCGGGCGAGGAGCCGGTTATCCCCTTTTCGTTTGAGACTAAGGAAAAGCTCGAAAACAGGGTGGACTGCCATATCACATGGACCACCCGAAAGACAAAGGAGATAATAGAGAAAAACCTTTCCCGCTCCCCGATGTACGGGGGCAGGGTCAGATGGGTCGGCACTCGCTACTGCCCCAGTATCGAGGACAAGGTGGTAAGGTTCGCGGACAAGGAAAGACATCAGGTGTTTATCGAGCCGTGCGGGCTGCACACCGAGGAAATGTATCTGCAGGGGCTTTCTTCCTCCCTGCCGGTGGACGTCCAGCTTGAATTTTACCGCACCATTCCCGGACTTGAGAATGTCAAAATCATGCGGCCGGCTTATGCAATCGAATATGACTGCTGCGACCCGCTGCAGCTTTCGGCCACCCTTGAATTCATGGATTATCCGGGGCTGTACGGCGCCGGACAGTTCAACGGCAGCTCCGGCTATGAGGAGGCCGCGGCTCAGGGGCTGGTAGCCGGCATAAACGCGGCGCTTAAAATCCTCGGCCGCCCGCCGATGATACTTGACCGCGCCTCCAGCTATATCGGCACCCTGATTGACGACCTTGTTACAAAGGGCTGCAGCGACCCGTACAGGATAATGACCTCCCGTTCCGAATACCGGCTGGTCCTGCGGCAGGACAACGCGGACGAGCGGCTCACCCCAATCGGCAGGCGGGTCGGGCTGGTGGACGACTTGAGATGGGAGAATTTCCGCCAAAGGCAGGAGGCAAAAAAGCGGGAGCGCAAACGGCTTAAGGAGACTGTTCTGCCGCCGACCGAGCAACTGAACCGGCTGCTTGTTTCATGTGAAACAACTCCTGTGAGCACCGGGGTCAGGCTGGAGGATTTGTTAAGGCGCCCGCAGCTGGATTATCAGAAGCTCGCGCCGGTGGACAGCCAAAGGCCGGAGCTTGACCCGATGGTGCGCGAGCAAATCGAGGTCGAAATAAAATACGAGGGGTACATCCGGCGGCAGCGGGCCGCAATTGACGAACTGAGAAGGCTTGAAAGCCGCCTGCTGCCGGACGGGATTGATTATTCCGAAATAAAAGGGCTGCGGAAAGAGGCGCAGGAAAAGCTGAACAGAATACGGCCGGCGAATCTGGGGCAGGCGTCCCGTATCAGCGGGGTCAGCCCGGCCGATTTGTCGGTGCTGGTCGTCTGGCTGGGCAGCCGCGGCAGAGCCGAAAACAGCGAAAGTTAGGGGATGGGTTTTATGAGCGGCAGTTTTGACCGCGGGCTGCTGTTGGAGCAGGCCGCGGCAATCGGAATAACCCTTGACGAGGCGTGCCTTGACCGTTTTGAGCTGGTTGCAGAAACCATGCTGGAATGGAATGAAAAAATCAATCTGACCGCGATTGCCGACCCGCGGGAGATTGCGGTAAAGCATTTTGCGGACAGTCTGACGCTGGCACCCCTTCTGCCAAAACGGGGGATTGCCCTGATTGACGTGGGCACCGGCGCGGGCTATCCGGGAATTCCTGTCGCTCTGGTGCGGCCGGATGTCAGGCTGACCCTTCTTGACTCTATGAACAAACGGATAGTGTATTTAAAGGAGCTGTGCAGGCGGCTTGAACTGCCCGCCGACCTGGTCCACGGCAGGGCCGAGCTCGCGGCCCGCGACCCCGATTTAAGGGAGGCTTTCGACGTCGCCGCGGCGCGGGCGGTCGCCAACCTGCCGGTATTATGCGAATACTGTATTCCCTTTGTAAAACCAGGAGGGCGGTTTATCTCAATGAAGGGCCCGGAAGGGGAGGTTGAGGCAAAAAGCGTATCTCGTGCCGCCGCCGTATTGGGCGCGGAGCTTTCCGAAATCAGGCGGCTTCAGATGGAACTCGACGGCGAATTGATGGAAAGGCGGCTGATTGTATTCGACAAGACAGCCCCGACTCCCGCAAAATACCCCAGAAACACCGCTAAGATAAAAAAAGAGCCGCTGAAATAGTTCTTTGCGACAGCCAAATTTCGGCAAACCGCCGGCCGCCGCCGTGCTATACTGACGCCGAAAGGATGTGTCGGTATGCAGATTTTAAAAAGGAAAGAGCGGTATAAAGCCGGCGGCAAAATACTGATGATACCCACCGGGGAGATTTTGCATAACCCCGACCAGCCCAGGCGTGAGTTCAGCTATGAAAAACTGATTGAGCTCGCGCAGAGCATAGGCGAAAACGGCATGCTGCACCCGATTACGGTAACTTTCAATGAGGACAGGCCGGTTCTTATTGCGGGGGAGCGGCGGCTCCGCGCGGCAAAAATCGCGGGGCTGCGGGAAGTGCCCTGTCTGGTAGTTGAGGCGGACGGCCCTCGCGCCGCGCTGCTCGCCCTGATTGAAAACTTACAGCGTGAGGACATGAACTGCTTTGAAGAGGCCGAGGGGATTAAAAAGCTGATTGAGGTCTACGGGCTGACTCAGGAAGAGGCCGCGCATCAGTTGGGCTGCGCGCAGTCCACAGTCGCGAACAGGCTCAGGATTTTGCGGCTGACCGAGGAGGAGCGCGGGACAATCATCAGCGAAGGACTGACCGAAAGGCACGCGAGGGCGCTGCTCAGGCTGGAGGGTGAGCAGAGAAAAACGGCGCTTATGAGGATTGTGCGGCGCGGGCTGAACGTGGAGCAGAGCGAGCGGCTGATTGAGGAAATGCTTGAGGAGGCAAAGCCGAAAGAAAAGCGCCGCCGACCAACCCCGCTGGTCAGAGACGTGAGGCTGTTTTTGAACACCGTGAACAACGCGATAGACACAATGCGCCGCTCCGGTATCGAGGCGAGCGCCGAAAAAATCGAGACCGAGGAATACATAGAGTATCTAGTCCGAATTCCCAAAAACAAAAAAAGCGGCAAACCTGCGAAAAACCGCACCGCATAAACGCCGCACAGCGCGGTTTTAAGGAAAAAGCCTCCCTTAGAGGGTGCGTCTTAGGGATTTTTAATCCCGGAAAAATATCGGCATAGTTTGGTAGTGTTACCGGCTATGCCGATTTTTCTTGTATATTTCTTGTAAAACTATTGCATTTTTTCCCTGATATGATATCATATTGATATCATAATTATATATAAGGAGGCAACTATGAAAGAGAAAGTTTTAAAAGCAAAACCTGGAATGGCTATGTTAATTCTTTTTATCGTGCTTTATATTGCGGCTATCGTTCTTATTATTCTGGGAGGAAACCTCTTAGAACATAAGAATAATAGTGGTATCTTGCCCTTGGTTGTAGGGATTATCTGGGTAACCATTGGTATTATTCCCTTTTTTGGACTTAAAATCATCAATCCTCAAGAGGCATTAGTGCTTACTTTGTTTGGCAAGTATACAGGTACGCTAAAAGAACCGGGTTTCTTTTATGTTAATCCCTTTTCATCTGCAGTTAATCCCGCATACAAGACCCGTCTCGGCCAAAGTGATGATGTGAGTATTGAGCACGTCTCCGTTAATAAAACAGAAAGAGCTTCTATGCAAAGCAGTCCTGCAAGCAAAAAGATCTCGCTTAAAATTATGACGCTCAATAACCGCAAGCAGAAAATCAATGATGTTCTAGGCAACCCCATAGAGATAGGCATTGCTGTAATATGGAAAGTCACTGATACTGCCAAGGCAGTCTTCAATGTAGATAATTTTAAAGAATATCTTTCTCTTCAGTGTGACGGCGCATTAAGAAACATAGTCCGCATCTACCCCTATGATGTAAATCCGGGAATTGACACCTCCGGTGACGGCGAGCCAGATGAAGGAAGTTTGCGTGGTTCCAGTAAACTGGTAGCCGAGCGTATACGCAGTGAGATTCAAGACAAAGTAGATGAAGCAGGTCTTGAAATTTTGGAAACTCGCATAACCCATCTTGCTTATGCGCCGGAAATTGCTTCAGTGATGCTGCAAAGGCAGCAAGCCAGTGCGATTATCGATGCCAGAAAGATGATAGTTGACGGCGCAGTTGGTATGGTTGAGATGGCTTTGGAGAAGCTCAATGAAAATGATGTGGTGAAGCTTGATGAAGAGCGTAAAGCCGCCATGGTATCTAATCTTCTTGTTGTCCTCTGCGGAAACAGAGATGCCCAGCCTATTGTTAACAGCGGCAGTCTGTACTAAAAATGGATACCAAGAAGCAGATACCTCTTCGCATATCTTCAAAGCTTTATGAGCAGATTGCTGCCTGGGCTGAGGATGATTTCCGGTCTATTAACGGTCAGATCGAGTATCTTCTATCCGAATGTGTCCGGAAGAGGAAAAAAGCCGATAGCGTTTCGGAAAATAATCACGAGAATGACCAATGATAAAAACGACCTGCTTCTGGCTTAGGGTCGGAGACAATCAACGGATAAAGAAAGACTGCACCAAAGTTCATCCTTCGGTGCAGTCTTTGCTTTTGGGCCTTCGCTTGAAGAAAGTCGGTTGAAAATATACTTGATTAAGTAAATCTTAAAAAAGAACGCTCCTTTCGGGGGGCTTTTTAAATGTTTCACATGAAACACCGGAAAAAATCCCGAAAATATGTCGAGCTCCGCACTTTCTAAAACGGCGGCATTGTGATATAATACTCCAAAGTGCTGCCGGGTGAAGATGGAAGACCGGCTGTCGGGATGGAAGGTGAAATTTTTGGGAAAAATCATAGCGGTCGCAAACCAAAAGGGAGGAGTCGGCAAGACGACCACCACCGTGAACCTCGCGTCGGCGCTGGGGGCAAAGGGAAAACGCTGCCTGCTTGTGGATATTGACCCGCAGGGCAACGCGACCAGCGGGCTGGGGGTGGACAAACGCGGGAATATGGTATCCACCTACGAGCTGCTGATTGGGAATACTCAGCCCGAAAGCGCCGTTTATAATACCGAGTTTAAAAACGTGTACATAATCCCGTCCGGCATACGGCTGGCGGGCGCGGAAATAGAACTGGTGGATGTAAACCGCAGGGAAAGCAGGCTGACCGCGACGCTGGCGCCGCTGCGGGACAAATTCGACTTTATCCTGATAGACTGCCCGCCATCCCTCGGTCTGCTGACCTTAAACGCCCTGTGCGCCGCCGACACCCTGATTGTGCCAATCCAGTGCGAATACTATGCGCTGGAGGGGCTGTCGCAGTTGATGTCCACCGTCAGGCAGGTGAAAAGGCTGTATAACCCCGAACTTGAGCTTGAAGGGGTTCTGCTGACCATGTTTGACGGCAGGCTGAACCTGACCCAGCAGGTGGCGGCGGAGGTAAAGAGGTTTTTCCCGCGCAAGGTGTTTTCAACCGCCATCCCCAGAAGCGTCAGGCTGTCGGAGGCTCCGAGTTTCGGCAAACCGATAAACTATTACGAGCCGGGCTCGCGCGGGGCCGAGGCATACGACTGTCTGGCGGACGAGCTGATAGCGAATAATCAAAGCGGATAGGAGGGGGCAGGAATGTCGGTAAAAAAACGGGGGCTTGGCAAAGGGCTTGGCGCGCTGCTCGCCGAGAACGCGATTGAGGAAGAATCCAAAAAGACGGTTTGGCTGCGGATTTCAGAAATCCAGCCCAACCGCGACCAGCCGCGCAGGCATTTTGAGCAGGAGTCGCTCGCGGAGCTCGCCGAGTCTATTTCACAGCACGGGATACTCCAGCCGCTGCTGGTAAGGCCGCTGCTGGACGGGAGATACCAGCTGATTGCGGGGGAACGCAGGTGGCGGGCCGCGCAGATGGCGGGGGTCAGCGAGGTTCCGGTGATAATCCGGGAAATCGACGAACAGAAGGCCTCGGAGCTCGCGCTGGTCGAAAACCTTCAGCGCGAAGACCTAAACCCGATGGAAGAAGCGGCCGGATATAAAACTCTGATGGAGAATTACGGTCTGACACAGGAAGAAATCGCGAAAGTGGTGAACAAATCCCGCCCGGCGGTCGCGAACGCGCTGCGGCTGCTCAACTTGCCGCAGCCGGTTGCCGAAATGGTCGCGGCCGGCGAGATATCGGCGGGTCATGCGAGGGCGCTGCTCGCCCTCCCCACCGCGGAGGAGCAGGTTGAGACCGCAAAAGAGATAATAAAAAAAGGGCTGTCGGTGCGGGATATAGAAAAAAAGGCGAGGCAGGCGGCAAAACCCAAAAAGGCCGCCGAACAAAAGGCAAAGCTGCGGGACAGCTTTTACGACGAGGTGGAGCTTGCGCTTACCGAACATCTCGGCCGGCGGGTCAGAGTGGCCGAAAGCGGCAAGGGCGGCACCCTTCAGATAGAGTTTTATTCGCAGGAGGACCTCAAGTCGCTTGCCAACCTACTTTCACCTGAAAAATAGCAAAGGGAGTATTGTTTATGCTGGACATTAAGTTTATCCGTTCAAACCCGGAAATGGTCAAACAGGCAATGAAAAATCGCAACATGGATTTTGACGCGTCAATCGACCGGCTTGTGGGGATTGACGCCGAGCGACGGGACATTATGGCGAAGGTTGAGGCGCTGAGGGCGGAGCAGAACGCCGCCAGCAAGGAAATCCCGCGTATCCGCAAGCAGGGCGGGGACATACAGGGAATAATGGCGAGGATGAAAGGGATTTCGGAGCAGGTAAAGGAGCTTGAAGGCAGGCTTGCCGCGCTGGAGACCGAGCAGAGGGACAGCCTGCTGACAATTCCCAACATCCCGCATGAGAGCGTTCCCGTCGGTAAGGACAGCGACGACAATGTCGAAATCCGCCGTTTTATGGAGCCCACGAAATTTGATTTTGAGCCGAAACCGCACTGGGAAATCGGCACAAATCTTGGGATACTCGACCCCGAAACCGCGGCAAAGGTTACCGGAGCGCGCTTTCACTTTTATAAAGGCGCCGGCGCCGCGCTGGAACGCGCAATAGTAAACTTTTTCCTTGACACCCACACAAAACACGGGTACACTGAGGTTTTTCCGCCTTTTATGGTTAACCGCGCCTCAATGACCGGGACCGGCCAGCTCCCGAAATTTGAGCAGGACGCGTTTAAGGTGGAGGGCGCCGATTATTTCTTAATCCCGACCGCCGAGGTTCCGGTAACAAACATCCACCGCGACGAAATCCTGGACGGCGCAAAACTGCCGATAAACTACTGCGCCTATTCCGCGTGTTTTCGGGCGGAGGCCGGCAGCGCGGGCAGGGATACCCGCGGGCTGATACGCCAGCACCAGTTCAACAAGGTGGAGCTGGTGAAATTCGCGGACCCCGACGACAGCTACCGGCAGCTTGAAAAGCTGACCAGGGACGCCGAGCGGGTGCTGCAGCTATTGAAACTGCCGTACCGGGTGGTGGCATTGTGCTCCGGGGATTTGGGCTTTTCCAGCGCAAAAACCTACGACATCGAGGTCTGGATGCCGTCGTATAACAAGTATGTCGAGATTTCAAGCTGTTCAAACTTTGAGGATTATCAGGCGCGCCGCGCCGCAATCCGTTTTAAAAAGGATATGAAAGACAAAGCGAGGCTGGTACACACCCTGAACGGCTCAGGGGTCGCGGTGGGGCGTACGGTCGCCGCGATTTTGGAAAACTGCCAGTATGCGGACGGCTCGATAACCGTGCCCGAAGTCCTGCGGCCGTACATGGGGATTGATGAAATCCGCGCCTAGAGAGAAACAGGCGGCGCGGACCCAAAAAAACAAAAATCAGCATTTTGGAAAGGGTATGCGAGGATGTCGGTTGAAACCGTGAAAAAATACCTTGACCGATGGGGCAAGGGTAAGGATGTTTTGGAATTTGACTGCTCAAGCGCGACTGTGGAGCTTGCGGCACAGGCGCTGGGGGTGGAACCCGCGCGGATTGCAAAGACCCTGAGCTTTAAAAAAGGGGACGGCTGTATCCTGCTGGTCGCGGCGGGGGACGTCAAGGTAGACAATTCAAAGTTTAAAGCGGAGTTCGGGTTCAGGCCGTCCATGTTGCCGCCGGACGAGGTCATAAGGCTGACCGGATACGCAGTCGGCGGGGTCTGCCCGTTCGCGCTGCCCGACGGGATTGAGGTTTACGCGGACGTCTCGCTGCAAAGATACGAAACCGTTTTCCCCGCGTGCGGCAGCAACAATTCGGCAATCCGGCTCACCCCGTCCGAATTGAATGAATACGCAGGGATAAAAAAATGGGTGGACGTCTGCAAAAGGATTTAACCATCCGGATAAACGACAATATATTATACTTGGAGTAGATTATGAGCCGGCATGAAATACCGCCTGATTACAGATGGAATATAAAAATATCCTCGTTTGACGTCGGGCAGGACAAGAGATTAAAGCTGTCCGGCCAGCTCAGGCTGCAGCAGGAAGTCGGGGAACTGCATTTCGGCGGCGGCGGGCTGGGGTACGAGGAGCTACGAAAAAACGGGCTGTCATTCGTAATCACCAGAACAAGGAGCATAATCCGCCGCGCCCCGCGGCTGAACGAACAAATCTCGCTTACGACCTGGCACAGGAACTCAAAAGGCGCGCAGTTTTTCCGCTGTTATGTTTTTTCGGACAGCGCGGGCGCGCCCCTAATTCAAAGCGTTTCGTCTTTTGCTTTGGTTGACCCCAAAACCCATAAAATCCTAAGACCCAGAGAGTTTTCGCGTTTTGCGGTTACCGAACAGCCGGACAGGCTGAACGGCTGCCCCGACCCGGAGAAGATAGCGCTGCCGGACAACCTGACAGAAACGGGAGTTCGTGAAATACGCTGGTCGGATATTGACTACAACGGGCATTTGAACAATGCGGTCTACGCGGACATCATCGCGGACGTGATACCCGCTTTTGTCAGGGGCTATGAGATATCGGAGTTTTGCATCGCGTTTGTCAGCGAAGCCTTTGAAGGGGAAAAAATCGCTCTCAGAACCGGGTTTGACCAAACCTCAAAACGGCTGTGGGTGTCCGGCGAACACCGGAGGGGCCGCTGTTTTGAGGCCTGCCTTAAATTCGCCGCCGGCGGAACCTAATTCCACCCGAATGCTTGATTATTTGTATTATATAAAATAAATTATACTAACAGTAAACCTAAAAACCGACAACAAAGCAGGGGCAGGAAGGACGGCCCCTGTTTTTTTATCCGCCGCGCGGAGTTTTCTCAAACGCCGGAGTTATGACCGCGCGGCAAAAGCGGGGCAGGACAAAAATTTTCAGACCGTTGAATATTAGGGCGGGAAAAACAGATAATACATGTAAAATCCTGAAAGGAGTTTAGATAAAAATGGCCCAGCTCAACCAGATGGAACTGCAAAACCTCCGCCAGATTATAGGCTCGCACGAGATGGTGAGCCAGAAGTTTCAGGCATACGCCAAACAGGCAATGGATACGCAGGTGCGGGATTTTTTTGAGCAGTCGGCTCAGGACGCGCAGGAAACCAAGCAACAGCTGATGAACTTTTTAAAGTGAGGGGGATTTTGAATGCTGCAGGACAAGACAATGATAAACGACGCGCTTTCAATGATGAAAAGCAGCCTGACCACCTATGCGACCGCCATCTCGGAATGCGCCAACCCGCAGGTCAGGGCAACTCTCCAGCAAATCAGGGACAATTGCGAGACCACCCAGTACGAGCTGTTCAAATTCGCCGAGGCCAAGGGCTTTTACAAACCGGCGATGATGGCGGCCGACAAGGATATACAGCAGGTCAAAACCGAACTGCAGGGATGATAAATTTCCGCCCGGTCAGTTCGGGCGGATTGCCGCTGACGGGAACCCGGCATTAATTGCCGGATTCCCGTTTTTTGTTTGGGTTTTGCGGGTTGTAACAGACGGCGTTTGCGCCTTTGCCGCAAAAAAAGCCGCGGCCGCCGGGGAGCGGGCGTTTTTTTGCGTAAAAAGGAAAAGCCTGAAAAAATATGGTGCAATCAGCCGGCATATAAGGTATAATGTAAGCTGACGGGCAGGCGTTTTCAGGGATATTCGCCTGTCAGCGGGAATATTAATCAAAGAGAAAACAGTCCGGTTGCGGCCGGTCAAAAACGGTACCCGCCGGAGGGCGGCGGATGTATTTGCGTGGGGAGGGTTTGTTTTGTTTAACCGTCAGTATTTAAAGGCGTCTGCGAAACAGCGTATGTCGGGCAGGATGGGGATTGCGATTGCGGCGGCCGTCATCGCGTTGTTACTCGGCTCCGGCCGGACGGGGACGGTAACTGGTTTTTCGGTGGAGTTTGAAGACGGGCAGGCCTATTTCGGTCCGGGGAAGTTCTTTAATTATCCGCTTGTATCCTTTGCCGTTCTCATTATCGGGGCACTGGCGGCTTTGTACTATATTCTTGTCGGGAATGTGATAACCATCGGCTCAAAGGGCTGGTTTTTGCGGTACTGGCGAGGGGAAAGCCCGCCTGTAAGCGATGTTTTCGCGGGTTTTAGCTCGTATTATTCCTCTTTTGTTACCACGGGGCTGCTTAAGGGTGTTTACGTGTTTTTGTGGTCCCTGCTGTTCATAATACCGGGGATTGTGATGGGCTACGCGTACAGCATGGCCGATTACATCATCTGCGAGTACCCGCATTTGCCCGCGTCCAGGGCGCTGGAGCTCAGCCGGCGGATTACATACGGGTACAAGGCCGAACTGTTTGTGTTTGATTTGAGCTTTTGGGGCTGGTCGCTGGCTGCGGCCGTAACCTGCGGGGTTTTGGGGATAGCCTATGTAAACCCCTATTATTCCACCGCCCATGCCGGGATATATGATACCCTGAAATTCAACGCATTTCAGCGGGGCGCAGTGCGCCCTGAGGATTTCGGAATGATACCGGCTCAATATGGATATTAAACGCCAAACTTAAGGGCTGGGAGTCGGGGGTTGCGTTTCCCTGATTCCCAGCCCTTGCTTTTTGCCGCCGGCCGCTACTGGATGAATATTGACTTTTTCAATATGCTGTTTATTTTCGCTTTCCGCTGCCGTTCCCTGTCGAAAATGTACCGGCAGATTTTCTGCTCGCTTTCCCGCGTAATCTCCTTGATGACGCAGCCGTATTCATTCCCCCAGACTTCGGAATCCATCCTTCTGATTATCTTCACAGTGAATTCCGTGGCGTCCTTGCCGAGCAAGACGTTGATTTTATACCAGCCGTTCATCTCCAGAGCCGCTTTTGAGCCCATTCTGATACCGCCGAGGCTCAAATCCAGAATACAGACGTCAATCGGCCGCTCAAGCCTTATTTCCTCGCGGTTTTTGATTTCATATTCAAGCGATGTGCGGATATTGGTTTTAATCCTGTAAAACTTCCGCTGGTTTGAGTCAATGGTTTTGCTGACCACATAAAGGCTCAGATAGTTTTCCCTGCTGACGTATACGAACGTATTGAAGATTTCGGCTCTGGCGTTGCGGTGGTGGGCAATTATTCTCAGCTTTTCCCCTTCCTGCAGCAAAGGGAGGTTCTTGCCTCTTATCTCTATATAATCGCCGTTATCATTCCACAAATACCCGCTCGCCAGAAGATTGCCCTCATAGTCGCAGATATCTGTTTTATGGAACTTGTTTGAAAAATCCATTTAGTTCCATCCTTTCTGCATTTTTGGAATTGCGAAGGCAAAAAAATATAGCCTTTCCGGTAAGCTTGCCTTGCAAAAAGAAGGAAAACAAAACACTTCAATTAATTAAACAGTCAAAGCTATTATATCATATGTTTGTATAAAAGTCATATGATACTAAATGTAAAAATAATCGTCATTTTTGAAATAAAATTTAGCCTTTTTAATCAACATCGGCGCATATATGTATCTTAACAGACAAAATTGCGGCATCGGCATACTAATTTGGCCTCCCTGCGCATATATTCGTACTAGATTAGGGAGGTGCTGGGGATGAAGCTGTGGGGGAGAATTCTGGCGGCTGCGGCAGGCGCCGCCGTTTTTATTCTTGCGGCGCCCGCGGCCGCGGCTACCGCAAAGGGGAAAATCATAACGGATATTGAATCCGGAGAAACGGCAGAGACCCTGCTTAGCGGCGAGATACCGGGGTGGGCGCAGGGCGGTACGGATCTGCCCGCAGACACAAAAACCCTTGATGTGGGGGGGAAATCGGCGTTGCTGATGGAGCTTTCAAGCGGGCAGGTGCTTTTTGAAAAGAACCCGCATGAAAAGCTGCCGATTGCGTCGGTTACAAAGATTATGACCCTGCTTTTGATAATGGAAGCGGTTGAGGACGGGCGGATTGCGCTGAGCGACAACCTGACATGCTCGCCCTACGCCGCCTCGATGGGCGGCTCGCAAATCTGGCTGGAGCCGGGCGAAATCATGTCGGTCAGCGACCTTGTAAAGGCAATCGCGGTTGTTTCGGCAAACGACGCCTGTGTGATGATGGCCGAGTGTGTCAGCGGCTCGGAGGAGAGCTTTGTCCAGAAAATGAACCAGCGCGCCGCCGCTCTCGGCATGAACAACACCCTGTTCAAAGACTGCACCGGACTTGATGACACCGCGTATTCCACCGCGTACGACATCGCGCTGATGTCGCGCGAGCTGTTAAAGCACAAAAAGATTGTGGAGTACACCACCATCTGGATGGACACCCTGCGCAAGGGGGAATCCCAGCTTGTCAACACCAACCGGCTGGTCAGGTTTTACCCCGGTACCACCGGGCTTAAGACCGGCACCACAAGCAAGGCGGGGCACAGCCTTGCCGCTACCGCCGAGCGGAACGGGATGGGGCTTGCCGCGGTAATCCTCGGCTGCAAAACCTCGGACGAGAGGTTCGGGGGCGCGCGCAAAATGCTGGATTACGGGTTCGCGAATTACGCGGTGTATGCCCCGAAGGTTGAGGAGGGCGCGCTGAAGCCGGTCAGGGTGCTGCGCGGAGTAAAAAACAGCGTGGGCGCGGTGATGGACGATTTGCCCCCGCTGCTCATCAAAAAGGGGCAGGATAAGAGTATCGCGCAGGAGCTGGTGCTCGCGAAGGATTTGGAGGCGCCGGTCTATAAAGGGCAGGTTATCGGTGAGCTGGTGCTGACCATTGAAGGCAGCACCGCCGCGAAATACGACGTTTACGCCGCCGCGGCCGTCCCGCGGCTTGGGATACTGCAGGCGTTCGCGCGAATTTTTGTGGCTTTGATTTCGTAAGAAGGAAAACGCGGCAACCAAAAAAACGGGCGCGGGGAAAGCCCTTTTTGTCGGCCGGGCGTTTTGAAAATCAGTATAAAAAATATTTTTTTAAATTGCCGCCGGGTGGTTGAAAAGGAGGGTGAGATACGGTACAATAAAAGTGCTAAGACCAGAGGGGGAATACTTATGCCTGTCGGCTTGGACGCGCGATATCTTGAAAACTTTATACAGCAGCATGAACTTGACGCCGTGCAGCCGCTGGTTTATGCGGCCCACGAACAGCTCCATGCTCGCACAGGGATGGGCAGCGAATATCTTGGATGGTTGACGCTGCCTTTGAATTATGATAAGGGGGAATTTTCCCGCATTAAGGCCGCGGCCGAAAAGATTAAGCGGGATACCGACGTTTTTGTTGTAATCGGTATCGGCGGCTCGTATCTTGGGGCGCGCGCGGTTATCGAGTTTATAAAATCCCCGCTGTATAATTTAAAACAAAAAGACACTCCGGACATTTATTTTGCCGGCAACAGCTTAAGCCCGTCCGCGCTTTCCGAAATACTTGAGCTTTGCGAAGGGCGCAGGGTTTCAATAAACGTGATTTCAAAATCCGGCACGACCACCGAGCCTGCGATAGCGTTCAGGATTTTCCGCGAGTACCTTGAGCGCACCGTGGGATTGGACGAGGCGAGAAAGCGGATTTACGTAACCACTGACAGGCAGCGCGGCACCTTGAAAAGCCTAGCCGACCGCGAGGGGTACCAGACTTTTGTAATCCCCGACGACGTGGGCGGGCGGTATTCGGTGCTGACCGCGGTGGGGCTGCTGCCGATTGCGGTAGCGGGCTGCGACATAGACGCGCTGATGGGCGGCGCCGCGCTCGCGCAGAAGAGTCTATTGGAGCCGGACGTTGCAAAAAACGACTGCTACCTGTACGCGGCAATCCGGAACATATTGTACCGGAAGGGGCGGTCGGTCGAGCTTCTGGTCAGCTATGAGCCCTCGTTTTTATTGATGGCCGAATGGTGGAAACAGCTGTTCGGCGAAAGCGAGGGCAAGAACGGAAAAGGGATTTTCCCGGCGTCGGCGATTTTTTCGACCGACCTTCACTCACTGGGCCAGTATATACAGAACGGGACAAAAATCCTGTTTGAGACGGTGGTGCTGGTTGACGATACTCAGAAGGATATTACGGTGGGGCGCGACCCGCAGGATATTGACGGGCTGAATTTTCTGTCCGGCAACACCTTAAGCCACGTCAACCGCAAGGCTTTCGAGGGCACGGTGCTGGCGCATACCGACGGCGGGGTGCCGAATGTCGTGCTGAATATGCCTGCCGCGGACGAGCGGAATCTTGGTTACCTGATATATTTCTTTGAAAAGGCGTGCGCGATTTCGGGGTACATGCTCGGCGTCAATCCTTTTGACCAGCCGGGAGTTGAAAGCTATAAGCGCAATATGTTCGCGCTGCTCGGCAAGCCCGGATTTGAAAGCCAGAGGGCCGGGCTTGAAAAAAGGCTTAAGAGGTAACGGTTTTTCACCAAAGACTTTTTTGTCTATCACCGCGGTTTGCGGATATACTAAATTCAGGGGGAGATTAAAATGGTGCAGTTAATCCTCGGAAACAAGGGTTCCGGCAAGACCAAGCGCCTGATTGAGATGTGCAATGAGGCGACCGAAAAATCAAAGGGCCATGTCGTGCTTATTGAGAAGAACAATCAGCTGTCCTACAACATAACTTACCGAACCCGTCTGGTTGCGGCAGACGAGTACGACATTCAGGGCTTTGACGCGTTTTACGGCTTTATTTCCGGCATGTGCGCCGCGAATTATGACATTACCGATATATTTGTTGACTCCACCCTCAAAATAACCGGTTATGATTTTGAAAAACTCGCCGGCTTTATTGAAAAGCTGGACAGCCTTTCCAAAAAAGCGGAGGTCAATATCGTGATGACGGTATCGGCGGACAAATCCAGCGTCCCCGAAACCGTTTCAAAATACGCGCTTGACTGAAAAGGGGCTGCGGCGAAGGGGGTTTCGCCGCAGTTTTAATCCGGAGCGGGCGGTTTTGCCCGCCCCGCAGGGAGTGTTAAAGCTATGGGAAAATGGTACATCGGGAACCTGAACCTAAAAGAAAACAGGCGTGAGAAAAACGGGGTAACTTACTACGTACGCGGGGTGCGGGAAGTCGAGGGCAGGCGCTTTGAACGGTACGCGGTGAAGACCCATTTTGTTGAGCGCGGAGAGGATTATATCGAGCTTGTCCGCCGCTATGTTCTGCCAATCTACCAGCCGGGCGATATTGTCTCGCTCGGCGAAAAGGTGATTTCGATGTGTCAGGACAATACGGTGGAAATCGGCAAGGTAAGGCTGGGGTTCTGGGCGAAATTTTTGTCGAAGTTTGCCACCCGCAACCAGTACGGTATCGGGATGGACGAGCCTTACAAGCTGCAGATCGCAATAAATATGAAAGGGCTGCCGCGGATATTGCTTGCGAGTTTCTGCGGGGCGGTTTGCCGGCTTTTCGGAGTGCGCGGGGTTTTTTACAGGGTTGCCGGCCGGGACGTCGCGGGGATTGACGGTTTTTATAAACGCTCCGCTTTTAATACCTACCACACTTTGGCGGTGCTGACCCCGCGCGACCCGGACGGGGTCTGCGAGAAAATCGAGCGGGAGACCGGAATTATCTGCATGATAGCGGACGCGAGCGATTTGGATATAGAGCTGCTCGGGCGTTCCCCGTCTTTAAGGGATAAAACCGCCGAATTCCTCTGCGAGCTTATCGGGGACAACCCGTCCGGGCAGGACGACGAGCTCACCCCTTTCATAATCATCCGCGACATCGGGGACGCGCCGGCCGAGGACTACAAGCCGGTCGAGTACCTGACCGAGGAGGAATACAACGAATATATGCGGCAGAAAAGTCAGAACGGGCCGCCGCAGGATATAGAGCAAGGCTAGCAGGTCGGCGAGCGGGCTGAAAATTTGCTTGACAAACCATCAGCCGCTTTATATAATATTCAACATGGCGCTAGAGGTGGAGTCATGATTATAGATTTAAAGCAGCTGTTCACAGGCAGGGCGGAAGAGCTTGAGATAGATTGCGCGCTGGATTTTTCAGATTTTGAATACCAGAACAACCGCCCTTTTCTGGAGCCTGTACGGGTGCGCGGCAAAATAACCGCGGGCGCGAATTTCCTGCTACTGGACGCGGCTGCCGATTTTATCCATCACTGCGCCTGCGACCGCTGTCTCGCACAAATCAAAAGGCCCGTGCAGGTGCGGATACTCCATGATTTGGTGTCGTCGCTTACAGAAGGGGACGACAGTCAGGTTTTAATCGAGGGCGACAAGCTTGATTTGGGCGAGCTGGTGCTTGAAGATTTAATACTCAACCTTCCCACAAAAAACCTGTGCCGGGAGGATTGCGCGGGGATTTGCCATGAATGCGGCAAGGATTTGAACAAAGGCGGCTGCGGCTGCCGTGCCGGCAGGGTTGACCCGCGTTTTAAAATCCTTCGGCAGCTTACAGATAATACTGATTAGCGTTAAGGAGGTGCTGACAATGGCGGTACCCAAGAGAAAAACTTCCAGAGCAAGGCGGGACAAAAGGCGCTCCAACTTATGGAAGCTGAGTGCCCCGGCGCTGGTTAAATGCTCACAGTGCGGCGAGTTCAGGCGCACACATCGCGTTTGCGGAAACTGCGGCTATTACAAAGGCAGGCTGGTTGTGAAAAAAGAGGCATAAGCCTTTTTCCGGCCTTTAGAGTTTTGGGGGCAGTTAGAGAGGGAGCAATCCTTCTCTATTTTTTTTCGCGGCGGAACCTGCGCGGACGGCGCCGGTTTAAAACCGCGATAAATTGCGGCGATAATAATTTTTTACAAAACTTTCCGAATTGTTTTATAATCATATCAATAAAACGCGCCGATTATAAAAAAGGGGGGCTGCAGGATGGGAGTGGCTGTTGCCGGAGTAAGGCAAAAAAGCCCGGCGGCAAGGCTCGGTATCCGGGCGGGGGATATTCTTGACAAGGTCAACGGGCACAGGATTTCAGACGTGCTGGATTACAGGTTTTATACCGCCGATACCGAGGTAACCCTTGAGATTATCCGCGGGAACGACACGATTAATCTGTCAATCCGCAAGGAAACGTACGACGACATCGGCCTTGAGTTTGAGAGCTACCTGATGGACGAGCAGCGCCGGTGCAAAAACAAGTGCGTATTCTGCTTTATCGACCAGCTCCCTAAGGGAATGCGGGAAACCCTGTATTTCAAGGACGACGACAGCCGGCTTTCCTTCCTGTTCGGGAATTATATCACCCTGACCAACATCACCGAGCATGAGATAGAACGGATTATCTCAATGAGGATAAGCCCGGTAAACATTTCGGTGCATACCACAAACCCGTCGCTCAGGTGCGAGATGATGAACAACCGCTTTGCCGGGGAAAGCCTTGCCATAATGCAAAGGTTTGCGGACGCGGGGATACTGATGAACTGCCAGATTGTGCTCTGCCCCGGCATAAACGACGGCGCGGAGCTTGACCGCACCCTGAATGATTTGTCGGGGCTTTGCCCGGCGGTCCAAAGCGTGGCGGTGGTTCCGGTCGGGCTGACAAAGCACCGGCAAGGGCTTACCCCGCTCCGCCCGTTCACAGCGGACGAGGCGGTAAAAGCTGTCCGGCAGGTGGAGGAATTCGGGGAGCGGATGATTAAAACTTTTGGCGCAAGGGTGTTTTACCCCGCCGACGAGTTTTACTTAAAGGCCGGTCTGCCGGTGCCCGACGAAGAGTTTTACGGGGATTTTCCGCAGCTTGAAAACGGGGTCGGGCTGATGGCGCTGTTCAAATCCGAGTTTGACAGGACTCTGAAGGGGTGCCGAAAGCGGCCCAAAGGCAGCCGGATAATCGTCGCGACCGGCGCCGCGGCGGCCCCGTTTATCAGCGGGCTTGTGGATATGGCGCGCAAAAAATACGGGGGACTGAACGCCGAGGTTGTGCCGGTAATCAACCGGTTTTTCGGTGAGACGATTGACGTCGCCGGCCTTGTTACCGGGCGGGATTTGATTGAACAGCTTAAGCCGCGCGCCGGCGGCGGAGTGCTGCTTATACCTTCCGCGATGCTCCGCCATGACGGGGATTTGTTTTTGGACGACATTTCCCCCGGCGACGTCCAGAACGCGCTGGGGCTGAAAGTGGTTGTGGTGCCGGTTGACGGGAGCAGTTTTCTCAATGCTCTTATGAGTTGATTTGCTATGGCGCTGAACGCAGGACAACTTGACACCGACTGGCAAAAATCATATTGTAAAAGTATGAAAGTCGGGTTATACTGTTGATGTTAAGGAACGGGACGGTGATATGGCGTGTCGCTGCCGGTTGTGGCATTGGTCGGGCGCCCGAACGTGGGCAAATCCGCCCTTTTCAATAAACTTGTCGGCAAACGGGTCTCGATAGTCGAGGACACCCCCGGCGTTACGAGGGACAGGATTTTCGCGCAGTGCGAGTGGTGCGGGAACCGCTTCATGCTCGCCGATACCGGCGGGATAGACCCGCACGCGGACGACGTCTTCCTCTCGCAGATGAGGCGTCAGGCCCAGCTTGCGATTGAGCAGGCGGACGTGATTGTTCTGGTGGTGGATTTAAAGACAGGGGCAACCGCAAACGACGTGGACGTCGCCGACATGCTGTTAAAAAGCGGCAAGCCAGTTCTGCTGTGCGTCAACAAGGTGGACAGCGTCGGGCAGTTGCCGCCGGAAGTTTACGAGTTTTACAACCTAGGTCTGGGGGAGCCGATACCGGTATCCGCAATCCACGGGCACGGCACCGGGGATTTGCTGGACACTATCTGCGAGCTGCTGCCCAAAACCGAGGACGGGCAGGATGACCGGCAGGCAATAAAGGTCGCGGTGATAGGCAGGCCGAATGTCGGCAAGTCGTCCTTGATTAACTATATAGCGGGCGAGGAGCGTTCGATTGTTACCGATATAGCCGGTACCACCAGAGACGCGATTGACACCGAAATCAAAAACCGGCACGGAGACTTTGTTTTCATAGACACCGCCGGTATCCGTCGCCGCAGTAAAATCGACAGCCGGGTGGAGTACTACAGCGTGCTGCGCGCCGAGATGGCGGTCGAGCGCGCCGACGTGTGCGTGATTATGATAGACGCGACCGAGGGGTTTACCGAGCAGGACAGCAAGATTGCCGGAATGGCGCATGAAAAAGGCAAGGGTAGCATTATTGCGGTCAACAAATGGGACGCAGTCGAAAAAGACGACAAGACCATGGATAAAATGCGCAAGTCCCTGATGGCCGATTTCTCGTTCATGCCGTATGCGCCGATAATTTTCATTTCGGCAAAGACCGGACAGCGGGTGGACAGGCTGTTCGAGCTGATAAAATATGTTTCGGAGCAGCATTCGATGAGGTTTTCAACCGGGATGCTGAACGATTTATTGGCCGACGCGGTCGCAAGGGTGCAGCCCCCCTCTGACAAAGGCAGGCGGCTGCGCATATTCTATGTTACACAGCCTTCGACCCGCCCTCCGACCTTTGTGTTTTTTGTGAACAGCGCGGAGCTTTTCCATTTTTCGTACCAGAGGTACCTCGAAAACCAGATTCGCGAGGCTTTCGGGCTTGAGGGTACGCCCGTCCGCATTATTGTCCGCGAACGCGGGGGATAGCGGGCGCCGCGCATATAATACGGCGCAGAAATATATAATTGAATAAATCCTTCTGCATATTGAAAGGAAGAAATCGGATGGTTGAACAGCTGCTAAACTTTTTATACCACTGCTGGCCGTCGCTGGCCCTTGCCTGCCTGCTTGCGTATCTTTTGGGCAGCGTGAATTCCGCGATAATCGTAACCAGAATCATTTCGGGCCGCGACATACGCGATTTCGGCAGCGGCAACGCCGGCGCCACCAATGTGCTGCGCTCGCAGGGGGTGGTCCCGGCGCTGATAACCACGGCGGGCGACGTCGGAAAAAGTATCGGCTCGGTTTACCTCGGCGGATGGCTGGTGGAAGCGATGAACCCCGGCTTTTCGGGCGGGGAGCTGGAGCTGGCCATCATTGGCAAGTACGCGGCGGGGCTGTGCTGCATACTTGGGCATCTGTTCCCGATTTATTTTAAGTTCCGCGGCGGCAAGGGCGTCCTTGCCACCTTCGGGATGATTTTAATCCTTGATTACCGGATAGCCCTTATCTGCCTTGGGGTGTTTATTATAGTAGTGGCGATTTTCAGAATGGTCTCCCTCGGCTCGATTTGCGCGGCACTGGCGCTGCCGGCGCTTACCGGGCTGTTCAGCGCGTATGTGGACTGCAGGCCGCCGACAAACACCCTTTCGAGCGTGATACTTTCCACCCTGATTGCCGCCACAGTCATACTCAAGCATATTCCGAACATCAGGCGGATAATCAACGGCACCGAGAGCAAGCTCGGTAAAAAGAAAGAGGAATAAAACAGCTTACAAGCGGAAAGGAGCGGGGTTTATGGGCAACAGGCGGAAGATTGCGGTGCTTGGAACCGGGGGCTGGGGCACCGCCCTTGCGATTATGGCCTCGAACTACGGCAACGAGGTCGCCCTCTGGTCGCCGTTTAAGGAGGAAGTCTCCGGCATACAGAGGTTTGGAGAAAACAAAAAGCTGCTGCCCGGCGTCCCGGTTCCGCCTGAGATTGAGCTCACCACCGACATCTCCTGCGCCGCGGGCGCGGATTTGACTATTCTGGCGGTACCGTCGTTTGCGGTAAGGGACACCGCCGCGCTGCTTAAACCGGTAATCAATGACGGCGCGCTGATTGCAAATGCCAGCAAGGGGCTTGAAAAAGGCACCCACTGCCGTCTTTCGCAGGTAATCTCCGAGGCGCTGCCGATGGCGCGGGTGGCGGTGCTGTCCGGCCCGTCCCATGCCGAGGAGGTCGCGAGGGGGGTACCGACCTCGATAATCAGCGCCTGCGAGGATGTTGAGGCCGCCGAACAGGTTCAGGATATCATGATGAACCCGAAGTTCAGGATTTATGTGAATACCGACGTAATCGGCGTGGAGCTCGGCGGCGCGCTCAAAAACGTGATAGCCCTTGCCGCGGGGATATGCGACGGGCTGGAAGTGGGGGACAACACAAAAGCCGCGCTGATTACCCGCGGGCTTGCCGAAATTGCAAGGCTCGGAATAAGAATGGGCGCGAGGGCCGAGACATTCGCCGGCCTGTCGGGGCTTGGGGATTTGATTGTTACATGCGGCAGCCTTCACTCGCGCAACCGCCGCGCGGGTATTCTGATAGGGCAGGGCCGCACCCCCGAAGAAGCCGTTAATATTGTCGGCACCGTGGAGGGGTACCACGCGGCTTTGGCGGGCTATGAGCTTTCGCAGGCCGTCGGGGTGGAAATGCCGATTACCGAGCAGTGCTGGCGGATATGCTATCAGGGACAGCCGGCGTACGGCGCAATCCGCGCGTTGATGGAACGTCCCCCCCGTCATGAGACCGAACAGCCGTGGCAGGACTGTTCATGCGGGGGCGAGACTCCGCAGGACGGATGAAAAAATCGAAAGCATGGGGGCGGCGGAATGCCGCCTTGTTCATTTTTGCCGCGCCCAAAAGCTGTGGTAAAATTAAGATGTGAATTTTTTGTGAATGTTTACAGCATTGACATAAATAGAAGGTTGTAACTATGGCTATAATGTTATATAATTAGTTTTCGGAATACGGTTTGGAGGGTTATGGCCATTGAGGCTTGTATATCTCGACAATGCCGCCACCACACAGGTTTGCAGGGCGGCGGCGGACAAAGCGCTTGAGATGATGACCGTAAATTACGGCAACCCCTCCTCTTTGCACAGGATGGGGGCGTCGGCCGAACAGGCGATGGAAACGGCGCGCAAACAGGTGTCAAAGCTGCTGGGCTGCAGCCCCGAAACGCTCTTTTTCACTTCGGGCGGCACCGAATCCAATAACCTCGCGGTTTTCGGCGCCGCATTGGCAAAACAGCGCGCGGGCAGGCATATCGTTACCACCGCGGTCGAGCATTCGTCGGTGCTGGAATCGGTGAACGAGCTTGAGCGGCAGGGGTGCGAGGTTACAAGGCTTGTGCCCGACAAAAACGGGGTAATTGAGCCCGAACATGTGGCGGAAGCCTGCCGCAGCGATACGGTGCTGGTCAGCATAATGTATGTCAACAACGAAATCGGAATCCATTTCCCGATTGACAGGATTGTATCCAGCGTAAGGCGGGTCGCGTCCGGTACTTTAATCCATTGCGACGCGGTTCAGGCGGCGGGCAAAATGCCGCTGTCCGCCGAACGGATTGACATAGACCTGATGTCGGCAAGCGCTCACAAGCTCCACGGGCCCAAAGGCTGCGGGGCGCTGTATATCAAAAAGGGCACGCGGATTTTGCCGCGCGTTTTCGGCGGAGGGCATGAGCGCGGAATCCGCGCCGGGACCGAGCCGGTGCCGCTTGTCTCCGCGTTCGGTGTTGCGGCGGAGGAGCTGCCCCCGGTCGAGGAGCAGAACAGACTGTACCACAGCCTGCGTCAGCGGCTGCACGAAGGGGTGGAACGCCTGCGCGGGGTGGTATGGATATCGCCGAAAGCCGCGGTGCCGTATATTGTGAATATCGCGGCGCCGGGGATTAAAAGCGAGACCATGCTCCATTTTCTCGCGCAGCACGACGTGTATGTGTCGAGCGGTTCCGCCTGCTCGAAGGGGAAAAAAAGCCATGTGCTCACCGCGCTGGGTCTGCCGGACAGTCTGGTGGATTCCGCGCTGCGCGTCAGCTTTTCGCATACAAACACGGTTGAAGACATAGACAGGTTTCTTGAAGTTCTGGAACAGGGGCTGAAGGTTCTGGTACGACGTTAACACTGAAAGGCAGGGAGTGCGATGTCAGCCGATAAGGATATGGATAAAAGAGAGATATTGAACGTCCGTCTGACCCACCTTGAGGGGGAAACTCCGGACACCATCAGGGTGGTGGGGCAGGCGCGCGAGATTTTGGAAAGATACAGCCGGCCGGATATGCCCGGCGATGTTTCGGCTGAAGGTGAAAACACCAATTCTGCCGGAGCCGTTGCCGAAGAAAACAGCGGAAATCCATCCGCTACTTTGCCGAAATTCATGATTGAAGAGGCCGTGCCGCTTCAAAAGCCGCCTTTCCGCATTGAGGGCAGTTCGCCCGCAAAGCAAAGGCGGGGCGGCGGAAACAAACGCATTATCGACAGGGCGGCGGACGCGCTGAGCGGGATAATCCCGAAGCGTGGCGACCCACCGCTTGAGATACTGCGCAAATGCATATTCAACATTGCGCTGATAACCCTGATTGTCTCGCTCGCCTATATCGTCAACGAGATGATTATTATCCCGCTTAAAAACCAGCAGGGATACAACAGCCTGGCCGAGCTGTACGACCCCGACAACCCCGCGCCGCCGCCGGCGGATTTTCCGCCGGAGCGGTACCCTGACGGGATTTTGCCGGCGTTTAAGGCCCTGTATGCCCAGAACGACCAAATCCGCGGGTGGCTGCAGTACAAAGACGCGAACAAAAAATGGCTGAACATCAACTATCCGGTGATGTATTCGGGCGACAACGAGTTTTATCTTTACCGCGATTTCCAGAAAGCCCGCAACAAAAACGGGGCGCTGTTTTTTGACGAGCGCAACAACCTCGAAACCCCGAACGATACAAACCGGGTACTTATTATCTACGGGCACAACATGGCAAGCGGGCAGATGTTGTCCCCGCTGAACAAGCTTCTGAACAACCTGAGTTACATGCGCTCGGCGCCTGTCATCAACCTTGACACCCTGTTTGAGCGCAGGCAGTACAAGGTGTTCGCGGTAATGCTGCTGAGCACCCGCGAAGAGGATGGGCCGTATTTTGACTATATTCGGACGTCTTTCGCAAGCGACGATGACTTCATGGATTTTGTCGCCAACATCAGGGCAAGGTCGGTCTATGACTTCAACAGCGTGGACATAAACCCCGACGACCAGCTGCTGGTGCTCTCGACCTGCACCGCCACAAGCAACGCTAAATTCAAGGACGGCCGCTGCGTCGTGGTGGCGCGCAGGGTGCGTAACGGCGAAACGGTGGCGGTCCGCCCGTCCGACATTGTCAAGAATGAGGACGTGATTATGCCGTACGCGTGGTATGTGAACCAGAAAAAGACACCCCACAGGTATTATACCGACAGCGACTACACAATTCCGGGGGCTACCTATACGACAAGAAGACCGACCTACTTCCCGACAACCCCGACAACTTACAGGCCGACCACCTCAGACGGAACAAGGCCGGGCGGGCCCACCGCCCCGCCGGGTGGCACCACCACTGCGGGCGGGACTACCGCCCCGCCAGGCGGCACCACCACTGCGGGCGGGACTACCGCCCCGCCAGGCGGCACCACCACTGCGGGCGGGACTACCGCCCCGCCAGGCGGCACCACCACTGCGGGCGGGACTACCGACGAGTCGTGAGAAAACAGATTGGAAAGGCATGGATAAATGTACTCTGACAAAACCACATCCCCGCGCGAGATAATCCTTGTAAAAGCGGGGGAGCTGGCTTTAAAGGGGCTCAACAAGAGCGCCTTTGAGGATATGTTGATTAAAAACCTGCGCCGCAGTCTGTCCGGCGCAGGGGAGTTCAGGTTCCGCAAGGCGCAGTCCACGATATATATCGAGCCCGAAGACAGCGGCGCGGACATTGAGGAAGCGGCGCGGCGGGTTTCAAAAGTGTTCGGGATTGCGGCCTATTCGATTGCGCGGGTCGCGGAAAAAAAGATGGACGACATCCTGCGCGCCGCCGCCGAATTCATGGAGGAAGAGCTGCTTTCGGCGCGCACCTTCAAGGTGGTGGCCAAACGCAGCGATAAATCCTTTGAGCTGAAATCCCCCGAAATCTGCGATATTGCCGGCAGGTACCTGCTTGGGCGGTTCCCCCACCTCAAGGTGGATGTCCACGACCCCGAAACGCTGGTGGTGATTGAAATCAGGGATTTCGGGGCGTATATCCACTCCCGCCAGCATACCGGGGCGGGCGGCATGCCGGTGGGCTCCGGAGGGAGAGCGGCGCTGCTTATTTCGGGCGGGATTGACTCCCCGGTGGCGGGGTATATGATGGCAAAACGCGGGCTTTCGCTGACCGGAATTCATTTTGCTTCCCCGCCTTATACCAGCGAGCGCGCCGAGCTGAAAGTCATATCGCTGATGGAAAAGCTGTCGCAGTACGCGGGGGAGATGGATTTGCTGCTGGTTCCGTTTACCCGCATTCAGCTTGAAATCAGCCGCTGCTGTCCCGAAAGCTTGTCCACCGTTATCATGCGCAGGTTTATGATGAGAATATCCACCCTTCTGGCCGAAAAACTGGGGTGCGGCGCGCTGATAACGGGTGAAAGCGTGGGGCAGGTGGCAAGCCAGACCCTGCAGGCGGTTGCCTGCACCGACGCGGCCGCCGGGCTGCCGGTGCTGCGCCCGCTTGTGGGGATGGACAAGGACGAGATTGTGGAGATTGCGCGCAGGATAGAGACTTATGAAATCTCAATCCAGCCGTATCAGGATTGCTGCACGGTATTCACCCCAAAGCACCCCCGCACCAAACCGAGGCTCGAAACGGTTGTTGAGGCGGAGTCCGCGCTTGAGGTTGACCGGCTTGTGAATGAAGCAACCGAGGGCGCAAGGAAGATACGCGTTTAGATAAATGCCGCAAAGGCAGGCTGAAAGGAGGCGGTTCCTGTCATGAACGCTGAAATCATTTCGGTAAACGCCGACAGTTCAGGTAGTCAGTTTGTCAAACAAGAACTGGCCTCGTTTGGTATTGATTTGACTCACCATACCGCGGCGGCGGCCGAGCTTTTGCGCCTGCGCGAAGCGCTGCGGCTCGCTTTAAGCAGTAATGATTTAATCGTGGTGGTTTATTCCACCGAAGACTCGGGGGGCGGAGTTGTTTTCAAGGCGGTGTCCGACGTTCTGGGCGCGCCGCTTGAGACCAACAGGGACAGCCTTGAGCGGGTCGAGGAGTTTTTCAAAAACAGGAATGCCGAAGTGCCCGCCGAATGCGAAAGATACGCCCGGTTGCCGCGCGGCTGCACGGTTTTCCCGAACGACCACGGCTACGCGCCGGGTTGCGCGGTTTCCCGGTACGGGCAGAATGTATTAGTCCTGCCGGACAGGCTGAGCGAAATCATGCCGATGTTCAGCGATTACGTCGCCCCCTATCTGACAATCCTGGCCGACGGCACCATAGTTTCGCGCACAATCGGGGTGTTCGGGATGTCCGAGGCGGTGCTGACCGAGCGGCTTGCGGATTTGATGTCCGAAGCCAACCCCGCGGTCAGCCTGTACGCCAAAGACGGGGAGGCGATTTTGCGGGTAACCGCCCGCGCAGCCGACCGCGGCGCGGCTTACGCGCTGTGCGACCCGGTTGTCGAGGATATCCGGCAGCGGCTGGGCGTCAACGTCTACGGGGTGGACATTGGCAGCCTGCAGAAGGCAGTCGTCGCCCTGCTGCTTGACAAACATATGAAGATAGCGACCGCCGAATCCTGTACCGCGGGCATGCTTTCAAGCAGGCTGACCGAGGTTACCGGGGTCTCGGCTGTTTTCGAATGCGGGATTGCCGCGTATTCCCCCGAAATAAAGCACAGCGTCCTCGGGGTTCCGCTTGAGATGATTAAAAAGTTCGGCACCGTAAGCCCGGAGGTGGCCGGCGCGATGGCGGACGGGGCAAGAAAAGTCGGGAAAGCGGATTTGGGCGTAAGCCTTACCGGGGTCGCGGGGCCGGAGATAATCGAAGGCAAGCCGGTCGGGACGGTTTATGTCGCGCTTGCCGACGAAAAGCGGGTCTGGGTCAAGAAAATCGAGGCCGAGGCGATTGAAGGGGACGCGGACCGGGAGTCTATCCGCAAGCTTGCGACTTCCCACGCGCTGGATTTGGTGCGAAGGTATCTCGAAGCGCGACCCACCGTGATGGCGGGCGGCGAGATAATAAAGCCTGCGCAGGAGGCGCCGACCATCCCGCAGGGCAAAGTCAGGAGAGAAAAACAGGGCATACTCCGCCGGATACTGCCGTGGAAAGGCGACCGCAAGAGGGATATTTTCAGAAAACTCGCGCTTCTGGTCGCCTCGGTTTTCCTTGTGTCCGCGCTGGCGTCGGTCGTGTATATCAGGGTGATGCAGCCCCTTCAAAACCGCATGCTGTTCAGAAACCTTGCCGAACTGTATAATATGGGGGCCGAGGAGGTATCTTTGGACAGCGGCGGATACCCCGAAGGGATGCTCCCGCAGTTTTACGGGCTGTATTCAAGGAACCCGGACATTCGCGGCTGGGTTAAAATCGAGGGCACCAACATAAATTATCCGGTGATGATTGACGACGGCAGCGGGTTTTACAAAAACCACAATTTCTACGGCGAGCTGTCGGATTACGGGGTGCCTTATTTCTCAAAGGAGACCGCGCTGTATTCCCCGTCCTCAATCAACCGCTCGATTGTGGTTTTCGGCAACAACACCCGCGACGGGCAGATGTTTTCGGACCTTGCGCGTTACTACAACAACATAGATTTTCTGGTTAAACACCCGGTCATTGAGATGAATACCATTTTCCACAGCGCCAAATGGAAGATTTTTTCGGTGATGGTGCTGACCGACCCTGAAGCTAACGAAAACGCCTTTGACTATACCAGAACCGTTTTTTTGGACGAGATGGATTTTCTGAGCTTTGCCGGCAGCCTGCGCGCCCGTTCGCTGTACGTCATGCCTGCGGGGCAGGTGGACGTGCAGGAGGGGGACAGCATTTTAATGCTCTCGACCGAATTCGAGAACGTCGCCAAATACAGGGGCGCAAGGCTGGTGGTAGCGGCAAGGAAGGTGCGGGAAGGGGAGGCCGCAAAGCCGGATTTGTCAAAGGCTTATTACAACTACAACGCAATCATGCCTCAGGAATGGGGGCGTTCTGCCGGCGGCGGGTCCGAGGCGCAGCGCACCACAAAGACCCTGGGACAGACGTCCGCCCCAATCCCCACGACCGCCGATGAGTCTGCCCTGCCAACATCGGCCGATGACCAGCAGGACGACACGTCGGTTAATGAAACCGAGTTTTCAACCGGCAGCCCGCAGACCACCACCACAACCGCCGCCACCTCCACCACCGGGAGCACGACGGCGGGCACCACCCAAGATGCGACAACAACCACCACCACAACCACCACAACCACCACCGTCTCGGCGCCTCCGCAGGATCAGGCCCCGGCGATACTGGCAGGCTCGGTCAGGGAAACCGAGTTTTTGCAAAACTGCGGAGTAAAAATCGGCAGCCAGACTTCCCGGCCGACAAACCGGGATGAGCTTACGCACCTGCTCGCCCGGATTGTAAAAACCGAGCTGGGCTCGGCAAAGGCAATGGAGAACAATCTGGCGGCACAAAAAGCTCAGGCGGTCGCGTCTTATACATATATTCTGTATGAGAATATGGTAAACAAGAGGGTTTGCTCGTTTTCGTCCCTGAAAACAATCAATTTAAGCGATGCGACCGACAAAAAGATATACGACGCGGTGAAGGAAGTGGCCGGAATAAAGCTTTTGTCAAACGGCAAACCCGTCTATACCCCGTATTTTTCGTCGTCCCCCGGCTACACCGCAAACAATCACGATATAAACCTTGAAAACCTCCCTCATCTTAAAAGCGTTGTGAGCGCTTATGAAAACGCTGACACCATGCGCGAGGTAGATAAGTGGGAGTCCGAATTCCATATTACCATGGCAGAACTGAAATCCAGTTTGGAGAGTTATTTAGAGGATAAGTATCAGCAAAAATTAACCGTAAGCTTTGAGCCCAAAACGGGCGCGGCCCCTTTTTATGTCCGCAAGTACGACAATAACGGACAATATGTGATAGAAACCAACGCCTATTACCATAAAGACGGCAAAAAGACGTATGTCAGAGGAAACCAGTTGAGGACGGCTGTCGGAGCCGATAAGCTGCGCTCCCCCGCCTTCAGGGTGGCCTTGTCAGATGAAACACAGATGCTGCTTAGTGTGGTAGGTAACGGTCACGGTGTGGGCTTAAGCCAGTGGGGCGCGGCGAATTACGCGAAATACGCGGGCTGGGATTTTCAGCAGATACTAAGCCATTATTACAGTATCACCGGCTCGTCCGGCCACCGGCTGTATGCCCCGGTATGGGATTAATCCGCGGGTCATATACATATAATAAGACAGTCTTGTGATTTGAGCTTTTGAAAGGACGATTATGTACGCGCTGTTTCATACATTCGGCTGCAAGGTAAACCAGTACGAAACGCAGGCGATGCGCCGGATTTTGGAGCGGGAAGGCTGGCGCACCGGCGAATACGCGGAGGGCTCTGAGGCCGAGGACGACTGCCTTGTGATTGTGGTGAACTCCTGCACGGTTACCGGCGAGAGCGACCGCAAGCTAAAGCAGTTCCTGCGCAGGATAAGGCGGGAGCACCCGACAGCAATCCTTATCCTGACGGGTTGTATGCCGCAGGCTTACCCCGAAGTTGCCGACGGTTTTGCCGAAGCCGATATCGTGCTCGGCAACACCTCGCGCAGTTCCCTGCCGCGGCAGATAAACCGGTACCTGACCATACGGCAGCGCATTGTCGAGGTTTCGCGGCACAGCGGGGAATTCGAGCCGCTGTCAATAGACGAATTTCAGGGGCGCACCCGTGCTTTCGTGAAAATCGAAGACGGCTGCGACCGTTTTTGTTCTTACTGCATTATTCCCTATGCCCGCGGCAGGGTGCGCTCAAAACCTCTAAAACAGCTTAAAGCCGAGCTTGAAACCCTTGCCGGCAGGGGCTTTTGCGAAATCGTGCTGGTAGGCATCAACCTGACCGCCTACGGGCGGGAATGGGGGGGCTCGGTATGCGACGCGGTAAAGCTGGCCTCCGGGGTTTCCGGGATACGCAGGGTGAGGCTTGGGTCGCTGGAGCCGGATTTAATCACGCCGGACGTAATTGAACAGATGGCTTCAATCGACAAGCTATGCCCGCAGTTTCACCTGTCGCTGCAGAGCGGGTGCGCCGACACCCTGCGCAGAATGAACAGGCGGTACACCCCCGACGAATACAGGGGGGTTGTCGAAAACCTGCGCCGGCATTTCCCGGACTGCGCGCTGACTACCGACGTGATGGTGGGCTTTCCGGGGGAGGACGAGCGGGAGTTTTTACAGTCCCTTGAATTTGTTCAGTCAATCGGGTTTTTGCGGGCGCACGTGTTCGCGTATTCCCCGCGTCCCGGGACGCCGGCGGCAAAAGCGCCGGGGCAGGTGAGCGCCGCCCAAAAAAGCAGGAGGAGCCGAATAATGGCCGAGGCCTGCGGAAAATCCCGCGACAGAGAGCTTGACAAATGGATTGGCAGGACTGCCGAGGTTTTAATCGAGACCGGCGGGGAGAGCGGGTTTTACGAAGGGTACACACCCGAATACATTCCGGTGAAAATCAGAATTGAAAATTCAGTGCCGCAGAACAAGCCCGGGGATATTGTGTTTGCGAGGATAACCGGGCATAAAGACGGGGTGTGCGAGGGGGAGCCCGCCGCCACTCAAGTCGGGGGCGGCGCGTAACCCGACGGGATTAGAGCAAATTTGCTGTTGAAATGTCGGAAGAATTTCTATATAATGTTTTAAGTTACCGTATAAGAGGGGAGCGCGTATCAATTGTTAGAACAGTTCAGTTTTCTTTACAACGGAATAGCCTTCCTGTTTTCGGCCGAAGGCTGGAAAAACCTCGTGATGTTTGCCATCGGCGGGATTTTGATATACCTTGCGCTGGTAAAGGATTTCGAGCCGGCGCTGCTTATGCCGATGGGGTTCGGCGCGATTTTAGTCAATATTCCGTGGTCGGGCGCAGTCGGGTTTGCCGAGGACGGCTCGCAGGGGATTGTGGACTGGCTGTTCAGGGTCGGGATTGAGGCGTCCGAGGCAATGCCGCTGCTTTTGTTTATCGGGATAGGAGCGATGATTGATTTCGGGCCGCTGCTTTCAAACCCGAAAATGCTGCTTTTCGGCGCGGCCGCCCAGTTCGGGATTTTCCTGACCGCGCTGGTCGCGTCCCTTATCTTCCCGAATTTCAAGGACGCCGCGGCAATCGGGGTAATCGGGGCCGCCGACGGGCCGACCGCGATACTGGTCTCCAAGATTTTTGAATCCCAGTACATGGGCGCGATTGCGGTTGCCGCCTATTCATATATGGCGCTGGTGCCGATTATCCAGCCCTTTGCCATCAGGCTGGTTACCACCAAAAAAGAGCGGATGATAAGAATGCCGTACAACCCTAAATCGGTTTCGCGACGCACCAGAATTCTATTCCCCATCTTTGTTATGATAATCGCGGGGCTTGTGGCGCCGAAATCGGTGTCATTGGTGGGGCTGCTGATGTTCGGCAACCTGCTGCGCGAGTGCCTGAAGCTGGACAGCCTCTCCCAGACCGCCCAGACCTCGCTTGCGAATCTGATTACCATCCTTTTGGGTCTGACCATAGCCTCCAGCATGAAAGCCGAACAGTTTGTGAATTTAGGCACCATAATAATCATACTGCTCGGTCTTGTGGCCTTTGTGTTTGACACAATCGGCGGGGTTTTATTCGCGAAGTTTATGAACCTCTTCCTGCCGCAGGACAGGAAAATCAACCCGATGGTCGGCGGCGCGGGAATCTCCGCGTTTCCGATGTCCGCGCGGGTTATCCAGAAGATGGCGCTCAAAGAAGACAACCAGAACCACCTGCTCATGCACGCGGTCGGCGCCAATGTCGCCGGGCAGATTGGCTCGGTGGTGGCCGGAGGGATAATCCTGACGGTTGTGCCGCTGCTTGTGCAGTCGTAGTTTTCTGAAAGGACGAGCAAAATGGATATCAGTTTTCAGACCAATAACGTTGGAAATGCCCTCGCGTTAATGCTGATGGGAATGGCGGGGATATTCATTGTGATGGGGATTATCCTCGCGGTAGTTGTTCTTCTCAACATGGCAACAAATGACGATAAACCCGCAAAGACCGACAAATCGGACGGGGACAGCAAAGCGCAGCGATAACTCTTTAATAAAGCGGGGGCGGAATTCTCCCGCTTCTGTTCGTCGCTGCGGGATTGCGCCGGCACACGCCGGCCTGCGAAAGGACGGTTACGAATATGTCTGACAACAGCAATAAAAAAATGGTTGAGTCCATCACCCCGATGGACGAGGATTTTGCGAAATGGTACACCGACGTGGCGATAAAAGCCGAGCTTGCCGCTTATTCCGGGGTACGGGGCTGCATGATAATCCGTCCGTACGGCACCGCGCTTTGGGAGAATATCAGGGACGACCTTGACGCGCGGTTTAAGGAGCTTGGGCATGAAAACGTGATGATGCCGCTGTTCATACCCGAAAGACTGCTCGAAAAGGAAAAGGCTCATGTCGAGGGGTTCGCGCCCGAAGTCGCGTGGGTAACCCACGGCGGGGAGGAGAAGCTGGCCGAGCGGCTTTGCGTAAGGCCCACCTCCGAGACCCTGTTCTGCGACCATTACCGCGATATTATCCAGTCCTACCGGGATTTGCCCAAGCTCTACAACCAGTGGTGCTCGGTTGTGCGGTGGGAAAAGACCACAAGGCCTTTTTTGCGCACTACCGAGTTTTTCTGGCAGGAAGGGCATACCATGCACGAGACCGCCGAGGAGGCGATGGAAGAAACGGTGCGGATGCTCAACGTCTACGCCGATTTCTGCGAGCAGTCGCTTGCAATCCCGGTGCTCAAGGGGCGGAAAACAGACAAGGAGAAGTTCGCCGGAGCCGAAATCACATATACAATCGAAGCGATGATGCATGACGGCAAGGCTTTACAGAGCGCCACCAGCCATTATTTCGGGGACGGTTTTGCCCGCGCGTTCGATATCCAGTTCACCGGGCGGGACAATACCCTGCAATACCCCTTCCAGACCTCGTGGGGGATGTCCACCCGGATTATCGGCGCGGTTATCATGACTCACGGGGATAACGACGGGCTGGTACTGCCGCCCGCCGTCGCGCCGGTTCAGGTGGTTATCATCCCGATTGCGCAGCACAAGCCCGGAGTGCTTGAGGCCGCCGCGGCGCTGCGGGACAGGCTGAAGCCGCTGGTCAGGGTCAGGATGGACGACACCGACAATTCGGCGGGCTGGAAGTTCGCCGAGTACGAAATGAAGGGCGTGCCGCTGCGGCTGGAAATCGGGCCGAGAGATATCGAGAACAACCAGTGCGTAATAGTGCGCAGGGACAACCGCGAAAAGACGGTGGTGCCGCTTGACAGGCTGGAGCAGGAGCTCCCGAACCTGCTGAAAGCGGTACACGACGGGCTGTATAAAAAGGCGCTTGACCGCCGCGAGTCCATGACATACAGCGCGGCAACCATTGATGAGCTTAAGGAGATTGCGGATAATAAGCCCGGATTTATCAAAGCCATGTGGTGCGGGGATACCGGGTGCGAGGAAACTCTGAAAGAACAAGCCGGGGTAACCAGCCGCTGTATTCCGTTTGAGCAGGAGAAAATCTCGGATACCTGCGTGTGCTGCAAAAAGCCGGCCGACAAGCTGGTTGTCTGGGGCAAGGCGTACTGATTGAGTATATAAAGCGCGGCGGCGCGGGTTTTGCCGCCCGCCGGATTTTTTGGCGAAAGGATGTCGGATTAATGAAACCTAAAGGTGTTTTGGGTCTTTGGATTGCGGCTCTGCTGATTATTCTGCCGGTAACCGGCTGTTCCCGGCCAAGGCCGAGGGTTACCGACGCGTACCCCGACAAAAAGGTGGGGTTCCAGCTTGAAAAACCCGAAAAAGGCGAGCAAATCGCCATAATGCACACCAGCATGGGGGATATCAAGATACGGTTTTTTGAAAAAGCCGCGCCCAAAGCGGTTGAGAACTTCATTACCCACGCAAAGAACGGGTATTATGACGGGATTACCTTTCACCGGGTGATAGACGGTTTTATGGTACAAGGCGGCGACCCCACCGGCACCGGCTCCGGCGGGGAGAGTATCTGGGGCGAGCCGTTTGAGGACGAATTTGACTATAAGCTGCTTAACCTGCGCGGCGCAGTCGCGATGGCGAATACTGGGATATACGGCAAGTATTCAAACGGAAGCCAGTTTTTCATCAACCAGTCGCCGCCGGAAAAGTTTGCGGGGAAAGAGTCTTACCAGAACAACGCGGCGCTCTACCACAGCAACTACAACGCCAAGAAATCCGAGCTGCTGCAGCAGTATAATTATTATAAAGAGCAAATCGACGGCCACTACGGCTCGTTTGACGCGTTTTTCAAGTCAAGTTACTATCTTGCGCCCGACCCGAAGCTGGTGCCGGACGAGGTTTGGGAGTTATATGAGAAACACGGCGGCAACATCGCGCTTGACGGGGCATGGCGGGGATGGAACGGCCATACCGTGTTCGGCCAGGTTTTTGAAGGGATGGACGTGGTGGACAAAATCGCCGCGGTGGATACCGGCGAAAACGACAAGCCGCTTAATGACGTCGTAATCAATTCAATTGAGATTGTGGTTTACAATTAAAAGCTCCTAGCTCCTAACTCCTAGCGACTAATTTAGGTATTGACAATAAACAGGCGGATGAATATAATTAGCCTAAAGGCTGTGAAGGGAAAAAGACACGGGTGTCCCGTGCAAAGAGAGCCGGCGGCTGGTGTAAGCCGGCGTCGGGGCCTGTGTGTATAGCTCGTCCCGGAGCCGCCCGTTCGAAGTGATTGAGGGCGGGACGTCTGGCAGCGTTATATGCCGCAACCTTAATGCCGGAAAGTTTCGGCACGAGGATTGCATGAGGGGCGCTAAAGCGCCCGAATAAGGGTGGTACCACGGTGCATTGCGCATCCGTCCCTTTGGGGCGGGTGCTTAATTTTTTGTAAGGAGGTTTTAAGATGTTGCACGCCGACAAGTACATCCCATTTCAACCCATAAAGCTCAGCGACCGTCAATGGCCCGACCGCGTGATTTGCAAGCCGCCGATATGGTGCAGCGTGGATTTGCGGGACGGCAATCAGGCGCTGGAAAATCCGATGAACCTCCCTGAGAAGCTCGAATTCTTCAAAACCCTGTGCGATATAGGGTTTAAAGAGATAGAAGTCGGTTTTCCCTCGGCGTCCGAAACCGAGTATGAAATCTGCAGAGAGCTTATCGAGGGCGGGCATATTCCCGACGACGTTACAATTCAGGTGCTGGTGCAGGCGCGTGAGCACCTGATACGCAGGACGTTTGAGGCAATTAAAGGCGCAAAAAACGCAATCGTGCATTTTTACAACTCCACCTCCACCCTGCAGCGCAAGGTGGTTTTCAAAAAGGATATGAAGGGCATTACCGAGATTGCGGTGCAGGGCGCGCGTCTGATACGGGAGCTCACAAGCCGGTATCAGGGGGATACCAATATCCGCATAGAGTATTCGCCGGAGAGCTTTTCGGGGACCGAGACGGATTTCGCGGTCGAAATATGCGCCGCGGTTATGCAGGAAATCGGCGCGACGCCGGAGAATAAGATAATCTTAAATTTGCCGAATACCGTCGAGATGAGCACCCCGAACACCTACGCCGACCAGGTGGAGTATTTTATCCGCAACCTTCCAAACCGCGAGAGCGCAATCATCAGCATCCACCCGCATAACGACCGCGGGACCGGAGTGGCGGCGGCCGAGCTGGCGCTTTTAGCGGGCGCCGAGCGGGTGGAGGGCACATTGTTCGGAAACGGCGAGAGGACCGGAAACCTTGACATTGTAACTATGGGGCTTAACATGTATGCGCAGGGGATTGACCCCGGCCTTGATTTCAGCGACATACCCGCCCTGCGCGAGATGTACGAAAGGTGCACCGGTATGAAGGTGCACGAGCGGCACCCGTACGCCGGGGATTTGGTGTTCACCGCATTTTCGGGCTCCCATCAGGACGCTATCAATAAGGGCGTCCAGTACATGAGCGAGTCGGGCGGGAAGTACTGGGAGATACCCTACCTTCCGATTGACCCGGCGGATATCGGCCGGCAGTACGAGCCGATTATCAGGATTAATTCCCAGTCAGGCAAGGGCGGCGCCGCGTTTATCATGCAGAACAGCTTCGGTTACATAATCCCGAAGGAAATGCAGGTCGAGTTCGGCGCGATAGTCAAGGCGGAGTGCGACCGATTGGGCCGCGAGCTGTCGGCTCAGGAGCTGTTTAATCTGTTCAGCAGAAACTACATTGAGATTGAGCAGAAATACGCTCTTGGCAGATACAGCTTTTCGGAGCAGGCCGAGGAGCCGGCGCCCGAGGTTGTTTTCAAAGGCTCGGTGATTTGCGACGGGGTTGAGCACAGCGTTGACGGCGTCGGGAACGGCCCGATTGACGCATTCTTTAAGGCGATAAGTCAGGTAGGGCTTAACGGCTACGAGTTCGTGTCCTATCACCAGCACGCGATTTCTTCGGGCTCGGACTCTAAGGCCATCGCGTATATCGGGCTTAAAAGGCCGGACGGCAAAACCGTGTTCGGCGTGGGTATCCACAGCAACATCAACAAAGCGTCTATTCTGGCGGTGCTGGGCGCGATTAACCGCAGCCTGCTGGTATAGCGTTCGCCAAAAATCCATGTATGAGGAGCGAAAACCGAAAAATGAAGACTTACAAAATCACTTTAATCCGCGGGGACGGTATCGGCCCCGAAATAGTTGCCGAGGCGGTCAAGGTTTTGGACAAAGCCGGCGAAAAGTTCGGGTTTAGGGCGGAATACGCCGAAGCTTTGATGGGCGGGCGCGCCTTTGACGAGACCGGCGTGCCGCTGCCGCAGGAGACGATAGATAAATGCCTTGATTCGGACGCCGTGCTGCTTGGCGCGGTCGGGGGAGAAAAATGGGACAGCCTGCCCGGGCACCTGCGCCCGGAAGCCGGGCTTTTGGGGCTGCGCGCGGCGCTTGGGCTGTTTGCCAACCTGCGCCCCGCCAAAATCTACGGGCCGCTGAAGGACGCCTGCCCGCTGCGCGACGAGATTATCGGGGACAGCATGGACATTATGGTGGTGCGGGAGCTTACCGGCGGGATTTATTTCGGCAAGCGCGGGCGCGAGACGGTAGACGGGGTCGAAGCGGCGTTTGATACCGAATACTACACCGCCGCCGAGGTCGAGCGGATAGCGCGGGTGGCTTTTGAGCTTGCGCGCAGGCGGAGCGGCAGGCTGTGCAGCGTGGATAAGGCGAACGTGCTGGAATCCTCCCGTCTGTGGCGTGAGACCGTGATTCGGGTGGCGGCAGATTACCCGGACGTCGAGCTTAACCATCTTTACATTGACAACGCGGCAATGCAGCTTGTGCGCAACCCGAAACAGTTTGACGTAATATTAGCCTCGAACATTTTCGGAGACATACTGTCGGACGAGGCGTCCCAGGTCGCCGGCTCAATCGGAATGCTGGCGTCTGCCTCGCTCGGAGAAGGGCGGCTGGGGCTTTACGAGCCGGTACACGGTTCGGCGCCCGATATCGCGGGGAAAGAGATTGCAAACCCGCTGGCCACCATCCTTTCGGCCGCGATGCTGCTGCGCCATTCACTTAATGAGGAAAAGGCGGCCGACGCGGTGGAGGCCGCGGTCGAGAAAGTGCTGGTGGACGGGCTGCGCACCCCCGACATATACGCCGAAGGGTGCAAAAAAATCGGCACCGCCGAAATGGGGGACGCGGTCGCCGAGGCGATTTAGGTATTAGATTATAGTTTTATATAAGTTTGGGGCCGGCCGCCGGGGAGAGTGTTCTCCCGGCGGCCGGCCCCTTGTTGTTTTTGCTAAATTACCTTCAGTTCGTATTTTTTAAGTAAGCTGCGGGCGTGTTCCACCTGTTCGGGCGTCGGGGGCTGGGTATCGCTTAAGGTGTATTTTTCGCCCAGTTCCTCCCACTTGTATTCCCCCATTTTGTGGAAGGGCAGCAGCTCGACCCGCTCTATGCAGGAATAATGCTGCAGCAGCCTGCCGAGCTTTCTAAGCTGCACGTCCTCCAAAGTCAGGCCGGGCACCAGAACGTGCCGTATCCACACCGGCTTGCCTAGCCTTTCGCGGGCGGCGAGGATTTCAAGCGGGTTGTTGATGCTGTGGCCGGTGATTTTTTTGTAAAGCTGGTCGTCGGCCGCTTTTATATCCAGCAAAAGCAAATCGGCGAGTTCGACCGGCTTCTGGCACAGCAGCAGCGGCACCCCGCCCGAGGTGTCAATCGCGGTGTGCAGCCCGTTTTGGATACAACCCTCGATTATCGAGGCCGAAAACTCAGGCTGGAAAAGCGGTTCGCCGCCCGACAGGGTAACCCCGCCGTTTTTCAGAAAGTTTTTATACCTTAAAATATCCTTGACAACGTCGACCGAGCTGATTTCCTGCCCACGCCGCGCGCACCATGAGTCGGGGTTGTGGCAGTAGACGCAGCGCAGCGGGCACCCCTGCAGGAAAAGCACGTATCTTATCCCCGGCCCGTCCAGCGCGCCGAAGGTTTCGACCGAATGAATCCATCCGATTACACTTTTCAATTTTTATCCTCCCGATACCCGCGGCAGAATTTAAAAACCCGCCGTCCTTTTAAAGCCCCGGAAAACAGTCTGGTTATTTTCCGGGGCCAAACTTACAGCCTTGAGTGGAAGGTGCGGCTGATTACGTCAAGCTGCTGCTCGCGGGTCAGCTTTATGAAGTTCACCGCGTAGCCGGACACGCGGATGGTGAGCTGCGGGTAGAGTTCGGGGTGCTCCATCGCGTCCAGCAGCACGTCGCGGTTGATTACGTTGACGTTGATGTGGTGGCCGGCCTCCTCGAAATACCCGTCCATCAGCCCGACAAGGTTTTCTTCCTGCTCCTCCCTGCCGCGGCCCAGAGCCTCCGGCACAATCGAAAAGGTGTAGCTGATACCGTCCTCGCTGTAATCGTAGGGCAGCTTGGCGACCGACATCATCGAGGCGATGCTGCCGTGGCTGTCCCGCCCGTGCATGGGATTTGCGCCCGGCGCGAACGGCTCGCCGGCTTTCCGCCCGTCGGGGGTGGAGCCGGTTTTTTTGCCGTACACCACGTTTGAGGTGATGGTCAGGATGGACAGGGTGTGTATGGCGTCGCGGTAAGTCGGGATTTTCCGCAGTTTTTCCATAAAGGTTTTCACCACTTCTACCGCGATGTCGTCCACCCGCGGGTCATTATTCCCGAATTTCGGAAAATCCCCTTCGATTTCAAAATCCACCACAAGCCCGGTCTCGTCCCTTTTGGGCTTGACCTTTGCGTATTTGATTGCTGACAGCGAGTCGGCGACCACCGACAGCCCGGCAATCCCGCACGCCATGGTCCTTATTGGCTCGTCATCGTGGAGCGCCATCTGCAGCTTTTCGTAACTATATTTGTCGTGCATGTAGTGGATTACGTTCAGGGTGTTGACATACAGCGCCGCCAGCCAGTCGAGTATCTGGTCGAATTTCTGCATTACGTCGTCGTAATCAAGGTACTTCCCGCGGCAGGCGAGAAATTCCGGGCCGACCTGAGCGCCGGTGATTTCGTCCCGGCCGCCGTTTATCGCGTAAAGCAGCGCTTTCGCGAGGTTGGCGCGCGCGCCGAAGAACTGAAGCTGCTTGCCGACCTTCATCGCGGAAACGCAGCAGGCAATCCCGTAATCGTCCCCGAATTTCTTGCGCATAAGCTCGTCGCTTTCGTACTGGATTGAGCAGGTTTCAATCGACATTCTGGCGCAGTACTTTTTAAAGGGCTTGGGCAGCCGCGGGCTCCAGATTACTGTCATGTTGGGCTCAGGCGCGGGGCCGAGGTTTGTCAGGGTGTGCAGGAAACGGTAGGACATTTTTGTTACCATGTGCCGGCCGTCGGTGGACAGCCCGCCGATGGATTCGGTAACCCACGTCGGGTCCCCGCTGAACAGCTGGTCATAGGACGGGGTGCGCAGAAACCTTATCATCCGAAGCTTCATCACGAAATGGTCCACTATCTCCTGAATTTCGCTTTCGGTGTACCTGCCTTCGGCAAGGTCGCGCTCGGCGTAAATATCAAGGAAGGTGGAGACGCGGCCCAGCGACATCGCCGCCCCGTTCTGCTCCTTGGTCGCGGCAAGGTAGGCGAAATACAGCCACTGGGTTGCCTCTTTGGTGTCCCGCGCCGGGCCTGATATGTCAAACCCGTAGGATTCCGCCATCCGCTTTAGGGCTTCAAGCGCGCGGATTTGCTCGGCGAGCTCTTCCCGAAGCTGGATTTTATTCGCGTCCATAATGCTGTACGAGGAGCCCTGATGGGAGCGCCTTTTCTGCTCTATCAGGTAATCCACCCCGTAAAGCGGCACCCGCCGGTAATCCCCGATAATCCTGCCGCGCCCGTATGCGTCCGGCAGTCCGGTGATAATGCCGGATTTCCGCGCCGCCCTCATCTCCCCAGTATAAACGTCAAAAACCCCGTCGTTATGGGTCTTCCTGTATTTGAACACCGTCTCGATTGTGGGGTCTATCTCCCTGTTGTACGCCTCTAAGGAGGTGCGCACCATCCTTATCCCGCCGAACGGGATAATCGCGCGCACCAGCGGCCTGTCGGTCTGAAGCCCGACAATCTGCTCAAGCTCCTTGTCGATATACCCCGGCGGGTAGGCGTCGATATCCGAGATGGTATGGGTGTCGATATCATAAACCCCGCCGCGCCGGCGCTCCTCTTCCATCAACGCTTTGACCTTTTCCCAAAGCTTTGCGGTGCGCTCGGTCGGCGGGGCGAGAAAGGTTTCGTCCCCGTCATACGGCGTGTAGTTGCGAATGATAAAATCCCTGACGTCAATAAATTTCTGCCATATTCCCGGTTTAAAATCAGCCATATTATCGCCCCTTTTTTGTCAGGTTGGCCGCCCTGTTTTTGGTATTAATATGCGCGGGCGGCTTTTGTTTTCGGTATTATTATATCAAATTTGCAATTATTATACAATGTTATAAAAACAAAAATCTATACCAATTTAGTATAGTATTTTGTTGAGATTGCCGGCAGGAAGAACAGGCGGCACGGGTTCTTAAAAAACCGCCGCCGGCAGGCACCAACAGCCCTTTTTGAGAATATCTTATAAAAGCGGCAAGTTTGCGGGAGGGATGGCAATGCTGGATATAAAAACGCCAATTCGTTTTTTTACGGGCACAAACACTCCGGCGGGGTTTTTCGGTTTTCCTGACGATTTTTACGACAGCGCAGGCGGGTGGAGGGCCTATCTTTTAAAAGGCGGCCCGGGGAGCGGAAAGACGCGGATGCTCAGGCGGGTTTTTGATTATATGTCCGAGCGGGGGATGGAAATACAGGCGATAATATGCCCGTCCGAGCCGAACTCGCTGGACGGGCTGGTGTTTCCGAAAATCAGGGCGTGTATCCTTGACGCGGACGCGCCCCACGCGATTGAGCCCAAGTGCTGGGGGGTGGTGGAGCAGCTTCTGGATTTGAGCGGGGGTATTAAAACCCCGGATATTTTAAAAAGGGCACCCGAAATTCTGGAGCTGAACGCCCGGCGCAAAACGCTGGATGCCCGCTGCCGCAGGTTCATGGGGGGCGCGGCCTCTCTTTTGAGCCATACCCGCAGGATTGCCTTTGAGTGCACCGACACCGACAAAATCCAGCGCAGCGCCGCGCGGATTGCGGCGCGGGAATTCGGCGCGGGCCGCGGCAAAAAAGGGAGGGAAACCCGCCGTTTCCTTTCGGCGGTAACCCCCGAAGGGTGCGTGGTTTTCCACCAGACCCTGCAGGCTTTATGCCCGAAGATTTATTCCATTGAAGACGAGTACGGGGTTTCCTCCCGCATGCTGATTAACGAAATGCGGGCAAGGGCAATCGCTTCGGGCTGCGACGTGATAACCTGCTACTGTCCGGTTTTCCCGCGCGACAAGCCCGACCACCTGCTGATACCCTCAATCGGGATAGGATTTACCGCCTCGAACCTGTGGCACAAGGCTGATTTTCCGGTTTTCCGCCGGATTCACTCCGCGCGGTTCACCGACACCGAAAAGTTAAGACAGCGCAGGCAGATTATCTCGTTCAACCGGCGGGCGGCGCGGGAGCTGATAAACGAGGCGGCTGCGGTACTCGGCGAAATCAGGGATATCCGCGGGCGGTTGGAGGAAATATATTCGGACGCGGCCGACCGCTCGTATGCCGACATGGCCGCAAAGGGGGTAATCGCGGGGCTTGAGGAAATCATTGCAAAATAATAAGGCTGGCCGGCGCGCTTTTATTAAATATATCCGTCAATCCCGCGCACCGACACCTCGCCAAAGCTGACCGGGACCGCGCCGCCGCCGCTGTCCACCATCAGGGAGCCGTCGTCCGCTATCCCGGTCGCAAGCCCCCTGCGGATTACCTCTCCGTGTGAGGAGAGGATTGCGACCTCTTTTCCGAGATTTACGCACCGCGCCTCGTATTCGCTTTTAAGCGGCGGGAAGCCGTCCTTTAAAAACCGCAGCAGCAGGGGCTCCAGCCGGTTGATTACCTCGGCGACAATAACAGGCATGTCGGGGACGGCGGGGCAGAGCATTTTCAGCGAGCCCGCGTGGTGTAGCCCCGCCTGCTTAAAAAAACCTGCGGACTGCCCGATGTTGACACCGATACCGGCGACCGAAAAGCTCCGGTCCGCGATAAAAAAGCTCTCGCAGAGGATGCCGCACACCTTGCGGCCCTCGCACAGAACGTCGTTAGGCCATTTTATGTAAAACTGCCCGCCGGTAAGGTCGCGCAAAGCCTGTGAGACCGCAATCCCGCAGACCAGCGGCAGCGCGGTGGGCGCGGACGGCTTAATCAGCAGCGACATGGCAAGGCTTTCCCCATCCCCCGACTCCCAGCGCCTGCCGGACCTGCCTCGGCCCGCAGTCTGGCGGCCTGTCCAGCAGACAGCGCCGTGGGGCAGGGAATTCCCGCGCTCCTTTATCCAGCTGTTGGTGGAGCCCGCTGTTTCAAGGTAAAACGCGGGGCTGCCGATTGTTTTGGCGGTAAGACCGGGCAAATCCCTGTTCATCTTTTCATCTCCAAAATCCGCGATACTATGCCGGACGCGGTGATGTCGATATACCCGTAGCTCCCGCCCCTTCCGAGGCTGCCCGGGTTAAAAACATACAGCCCGTCCCGGTACTCGCAAAAAGGCTGATGGGTATGTCCGAAAAGCAGTATGTCCGCGCCGCGCGCCCTTGCCGCGCTGATAATACTGTTAATACCCGATTTGACGTGGTAGCGGTGTCCGTGGGTATAGAACACCTTGCGGTTTTCCACTGTTTTTATACCGGTTTCGGGATAAAGCGCCCACAAACCAAAGTCGCAGTTGCCGCGCACAATGTAAAACTCGCGGTCGGGGTGCCGCTCCGACAGGTTTTTGGCGTCCCGTATCCCGTCGCCGAGGAAAAAGACGATTTTGGCGTCCGGCTGGCTCTCAATCGCGCGGGCGAAAGAGAGCTCGTCGCCGTGGGTATCAGATACAACCAAAACCCTCATATTATTTCGTTCCCTTCATAATTTTTCATAGGTTTTCATAAGTATATCATAGATACCAGTGTCAGGAAAGGATTGATTTTTGATTGAGCGGATATAAACCGACGCCCGAACAGCTTCAGGCGCTTTTACAATACGCGAGCGGCAGGCTGGGGGTAACACCGGAGGAGCTTAAAAAAACCCTTGAAAGCGGCGGGGCTAAAAAAATCGCGTCAAAGCTGCCGCCGGAAGACGCCGAAAAGTTTACGAAAGCCGCCGGCGACATTGAAAAGATGGAGGAAATCTTAAAATCCCCGAAGGCAAGGCAGATACTCGACAAGTTTTTGAACAGCGGCTGAACTCAAAAACCGAGCCGATAACGTGTACCCGAAGGATTGGTGGGCAAATTGGACGATTTTGCGCAAAAACTCAATGAACTGTTAAGCTCCCCCGACGGGCTGAAGAAAATAGAGCAGGCGGCCGAATCACTCGGTATGCTGGGGAAAACCGGCAATCCCGCTCCAGCCGCGGAAACCTCCGCTCTGGCTGCCGATACCGGAGGCTTTTCCGGCGGAGAGCTTGATACCATCAGAAAAATCATGCCGCTGCTGTCGAGCTTCAGGCAGGACGACCAGAACACCGTTCTGCTGAAGGCCTTGCGCCCGTATCTGCAGGACAGCCGGCGCCGCAGGGTGGACGACGCGGTGAAAATCATGAACATGCTTAAAGTATTGCCCCACCTTAAAGACAAAGGGCTTTTTTAGCAGGCGGCCGGCTGATTACGGCAAACCGGCCATACTGAAGGGGGGAACGCGGGTTGATGGAACAGGATATGCTGCGAATGCAGCAGGAGGCTGTGGAACGGGTGCGTCAGATGCAGGAGCGGGCAAGGCGGTATGTTGAAAGGGGCCAGGACCCGCAAAGGGAAGCCGCGGCGGAAAAGGGGATAGAACAGGAAAAAAGCATTGAAGCCGCGGGCGGCAAAGAAATCCAGCCGGGCAAGGGCTTAAACCTGCTTGAAGGGCTTAATGTGGACAACGACCAATTGCTGCTGCTTATGCTCGCGATGCTTCTGGCGAGGAACGACGCGCCCATCGAGCTTATTTTAGCGCTGCTTTATATCGCGATGTGATGAAAACGGTCGAAATTTATTTGAGCCGGAAAGGGCGCGGATAAAGCCGTTTTTCAAAATAAAAAACAGGGATTAAGCGTTTTGCGTAATCCCTGTTTTGTCCTGTGCGCAGGTGGGCGGGTTATTTTTTTGTGGTGGTCGGGGCCGCAGTAGTGGTGGTGTCGTTCAGCTCCACTTCCACATAGTCTTCGTCAAATTCTTCCGCGGCCAATTCATCTTCGGCCGAGGTGGTGCCGGTTTCAGCCGGCTTCTCGTCGGCTATCGAAACAAGTTTCCACCCACCGCCGCGGGTTTTCTCAACCGTATAAATCTGGAACTTATCGGCCACGTCGGGGGTGGGGTCCACAAGCTCGCCTTTTTCGTCCCGCCCGATTTTGGTGTAAAGGACATACCCGACCCGAACGGTATACGCGTCGCCCTTTTTCCTGATGGTGTCGATGACAGGCACGTACATCGAGGAAGCGCTGGTGCTCGGCACGTGGTAATAGTCCTCGTCCCCATTGTATTCAATCGAGAAAGTCATTCCCTCATCGCCGATTGAGCGGTGGTAGATGGTAACGCCTGAGCCGAAAAGGTGCAGGTAGGAGTCTTCAATCTCGCTAACCGGGATAAGCATGCGGCCCAAATCGTCAATCGGATAAGAACTGATGCCGCTTTCGTCCTTGAGCAGCCGAATTCTTTCGGCTTCGGTTACCCGCCAGATGGCGGCGAGCAGCAGCGCGTCCTGCCTTGTCTCGTTGACGTTTGTAAACGGCTCCGGGTTGTGCCGCATTACCGGCAGCAGGAAATCATACAGCTCCTGCCGCAGCGCGGTGTCGTCCCGCGCGCGCTCAATGGCTTTGACGCCTGCAAATACCAGCGAGACCAGCCCGAACGCCGCCAGCCCCACAATCAAAAGACCGAGCGGTGCGGCGAAAGGATTGGCGCCGCGCCGGCGCCCGCTGCGCGTATAGCGCGGGGACGGGGCTTTGCCGGCCTTTGCAGTTTTGCCGGCCGGCGTTTCGGCAGCGCCGGTTTTTGTGCGGCTTTCGGCTTTGTCCTCCCGCCGCCTGGCATGCTGCGGGATGGGGCTTTCCACCTTTTGCCACCGGTTTTTCATGCGGCTACCTCCCTCAACGAACCTGCCCGTTTCCGTAGACAATGAATTTGGTGGTGGTCAGTTCGCGCAAGCCCATCGGGCCGCGGGCATGGAGCTTCTGGGTAGATATTCCGATTTCCGCGCCCATGCCGAACTCCCCGCCGTCGGTAAATCTTGTGGAAGCGTTTATATATACCGCGGCGGCGTCCACCTGCGAGACGAACTTTTCGGCCGCGGCGTAGTCGCCTGTTACGATACATTCGCTGTGCCCGCTGCCGTAGCGGGTTATATGCTCTATAGCCTCGTCAATCGAGGAGACAATCCTGACGGCCAGTATATAGTCAAGGTATTCGGTTGCCCAGTCCTCTTCCGCTGCCGGCAGGATATCGGTACCGGACAGGAGTTTCAGCGTCCGCTCGCAGCCTCGCAGCTCTACGCCGGCTTTTTTGAGCTCGCCCGCCAAATCGGGGAGTATCAAATCCGCGGCCGACTGGTGGACAAGCAGGGTCTCGGCGGCGTTGCAGACCGACGGGCGCGAGGTTTTGGCGTTCACGGTAATCGAAATCGCCATATCCTTGTCGGCCGATTTGTCAATATAGACATGGCAGTTGCCGACGCCGGTTTCAATCACCGGGATTGTGGAATTCTCAATCACCGACCGGATTAGCCCGGCGCCGCCGCGGGGGATTAACACGTCGATATATCCGCGCAGCCTCATCATTTCAGCCGCGGTCTGGCGGGAAGTGTCCTCCACAATCTGGACACAGTCCTCAAGCCCGTACTGTTTTAAGCCGTCCCTGAGCGCCCCCGCAATCGCGATGTTTGAATTGATTGCTTCCTTCCCGCCTCTTAAGATTGCGGCGTTCCCCGATTTAATACAGAGCGCGGCCGCGTCCGAGGTAACGTTCGGGCGGGCCTCGTAGATTATCCCGACGACCCCGAGCGGCACTCTGGTCTTTTGTACCCGCAGGCCGTTGGGGCGGACAATCCCTTCCACGATTTCGCCGACCGGGTCGCGCAGCGCGGCGACCTCAAGTATCCCGTCCGCCATCGCCGCTATCCGCTGCGGGGTCAGTGTCAGCCTGTCCAGCATTGCGCGGCTGATACCCTTTGACTCGGCGGCGTCAACGTCAGCCTTGTTGGCGGCGAGTATTCCGTCCTGATTTTCTGTCAGCGCGCGCGCCATGGCTTTGAGCGCCATGTCCTTATCGGCCGACGAGGCCGCCGCCATCTTCCTTGAGGCGGCTTTTGCCCGCCTGCCCATCTCGATAAGGGTTTTGTTTTCGGACATCTGCTCACAACCTTTCTTTAGGCTTACATCACACAAACAGGGTGCCGACCGGCTTGCCGTCAAAGATATCGTACAGCCTGCGCGGGTCAGAGCCGTTCATCACAACGGTAACAATGCCTGCTTTTGAGGCAATCTCGGCCGCCTGCAGCTTGGTTATCATTCCGCCGGTCCCAAGTCCGGTGCCGGCGCCGCTCGCCGCTTTGCGCAATTCGTCGTCTATGGTTTCCACAAGCGGAATCAGTTTGGCGTCCGAGTTAAGGCGGGGGTCGCAGGTGAACAGCCCGTCGGTGTCGGTAAGTATAATCAGAGCCTCGGCGCCCGACAGCACCGCGACCACCGCCGAAAGGGTGTCGTTGTCCCCGAACTCGATTTCCTCGATTGCCACCGTATCATTCTCATTCACTATCGGCACCGCGCCGAATTCAATCAGCCTGTTGATGGTGTTGATGACGTTGTTTTTCCTGTCATGGTTTTCAATGACGTCCCTTGTGAGGAGAAGCTGAGCGGTTACATGCCCGTAATCCGAAAAATACTTGTCGTATATGTACATCAGCTCGCACTGGCCTACCGCGGCGGCGGCCTGCTTGCCGACGATGTCTTTTGGCTTTTCCTTAAGGCCTAGATGAGAGGCTCCGACCCCAATCGCGCCGGAGGTTACAAGCAAAACCTCCCTGCCCGAATTCTTGATGTCGGACAGCACCCTGACAAGGGTCTCCATTCTCCTGATATTCAGATTGCCGTTCGGGTATGCAAGTGTGGAGGTGCCCACCTTGAACACCACCCGCTTTGCGTTGACAATCGCCTGTATCTTCTCTTTCTTAATCTCTTTCATTCAGCCACTTCCCGTATATTTTAATTCCCGGTATGGACAGGATTTGCGTTTTCTACATTATACCAGCCGCTTTTGTGGTGTGCAAGCGGTTTTATCCGCGCAGAGCGTCAGGCCGAGGCGTGGGCAAATCCCGCGTTTGCCCGCCCGCAGACCTGTGCCGCCCTGCGGCGGGGGACGATTGCCGCTTTACCCGAAGACGAAGGGCTGATAGAAGGAGCGCTCCATAATGCTGCCCGCGACCGACAGCGCGCGTCGGCCGCCGCCGAAAATCTCAGCCGACAGCTCGTTCACATCGTCGAGAGTCAGTTTGTTCAGGTTTTCCAAAACCTCACGGCTTGTAATCTGACGGCCCTCGAACAGCTCGTTCTGCCCGGCGAAGGACGCTTTGGCGGCCACCGTTTCAAGCGCGATGATATTGCTCGCTTTAATCTGCGCCCGCGCCCGCTCAAACTCCTCTGCTGTTACCCCTTTTGCGACGTTCTGGAGCAGCTTGCTGATTTCGGTCAAAACCTGCTCCTGCCGTTCGGACGAGAAAGAGGCAAAAACCGTAAAAAGCCCCGCTCCGGTTGAAGAGGAATGGGAGCTGTAAACCGAATACGCAAGGCCCAGCTCTTCGCGCAGCCGGCGGTACAGGCGGGAGGAAGCCCCGCCGCCGATGATGAAGTTCAGCACCATCATCGCGTATTTGCGTAAGTCCCCTTTAGGCAGCCCCGGTACCGCGATTGACAGACTGGTCTGTTCAAGCTGTTTTTCGGTCAGCGCGATGGAGGGGTGGAAGACCGGATTTTCAAATACTAAATTTTTGTTTCCCGGTTTCATCTTCCCCAAAGTTCTCTCAAGCAGTTTGTCCATGCCGTCCCTGTCAAAGCTTCCCGCTGCGACAACCACCATCCGGTCGGGGGTGTAGTGGGTGTCTATATAATTTTTTAAATCACCGGCGGTAAAGGACGAAACGGTTTCAGGAACCCCGATAATCGGCTGACCGAGTGATGAGCCCGGCCAGACGGCGGCGCACAGCTTTTCAAACGCCACCTCTTCGCCGCTGTCCTGATACATCGCCATCTCGTCGAGGATAACCAGCCGCTCGCGCTCAAGCTCCTCTTTGTCAAGCAGAGGGTTTTGTATCATGTCGCAGATAATATCCATTGCCTTAACCGCGTTTTCCGAAAGGGTATGCGCGTAATATCGGGTATATTCCTTTGAGGTGTAGGCGTTAAGCTCGCCGCCGAGGAAATCCATCTGTTCCGAGATTTCCCGCGATGTGCGGTTGGTTGTCCCCTTAAAAAGCATATGCTCGATAAAATGAGATATGCCTTGTTCATTTCTGGTTTCGTGGCGGGAACCGGCAGCGACCCAGGCGCCGACCGAAGCGGAATGGGCTCCGGGGATTTGCAGATATATAATGCGAAGCCCGTTCTCAAGCACCAGCTTTACCAATCCCATCCTGTTTTTTGCCGCCTTTCCTGTCTTTTGTCGTTTATCTTATTATACCCCAATCATGCCCATCAAAGCCATGACCCAAAAACCTGTCAGAAAGCCGTATGTAGCAAAATGGTTTTTGCTCACCGCCTGTGATTCGGGGATAAGCTCCTCCACAACAATGAATATCATCGCGCCGGCCGCAATCGCCAAAAGCAGCGGCATAATCACCCCGCCAAGGGAGGACAGCAGCGCGGCCCCGGCAAGACCCGCCAGCGCGGACACCGGTTCGGCGAGGCTGGCAAGAAAGCCGAGCCATACGCACCGTTTTTTGCTCACCCCGCTCTGGTGAAGCGGGAAGATTACCGCAAACCCTTCGGGGTAATTCTGAATGGCAAGGCCGAGGCTGAAGACAACGGCCGCGGTCCAGCTCAACCCTTTGTCCTGCATCGCGGAAGATATTACAACCCCAAGCGCGATACCTTCGGGTATGTTGTGCAGCGCGACCGCCAGAACCAGAAGCATGGGACGGGAAAGCCGGGTGGCGGGCCCTTCCACGATATGCTGTTCCTCGTGCTCATGGGGTACGGCCTTGTCCAGTATCAGCATTCCGATACAGCCCAGCGCAAATCCGAGAGTTACTATCAGCCCGCCGGACAGGGTGTATCCCACGTCCTCAAAGGCGGGGATAATCAGCGACCAGATTGAGGCCGCTATCATTACGCCGGAAGCAAAACCGAGCAGGGCGCCCTGCCTTCTGTCGCTGCCCGCCTCTACAAGCAGGGCGGAATAGGAGCCTGCGAAAGTGGCCGCCCACGGCAGCGCCATCATAATGATAAACAGGTCCCAGCGCACAAAAACCCCTCCGCTGTCAAATATTATGTATGCTATTAATATACTTGACATGCCGGCTAATATCAAGTGAATTTCTGACAGAATGGCGGGGAATACATATTATATATTATGGAATAGTAGCGGCATTGCCGTTTTTTCGACATTTTTTTCAAAATTCAAAAAAGCGGTTGACAAAGCGGGAAGTAGGTGGTATTATAGCAAGGCGCTGCGGCTTATTGGTGAGCTGCGGCGCGCGGAATGTGAGCCGAGAAAGTCAGGCACGGAGCGATTAATCTTGGCCCGATGGAGCAGCATAGTTAGCTGCAAGAAAATGGCGGAGATAGATTTGGGTAAAGGCTTGACAGGACGGCGTGAAGATGGTAAAATTACAATTTGCCGGCTCTGGCTGGCCGACCGCGTGAAAAAGCAGGCAGTTGGGGAGTGAAGGACCGGCGCGCCCTGATAAAAAAGGGCGGAGGGGACCTTGAAAATTAAACAACGAGATTTAGGAAGTACCCGTTCAGTAAAAAGAGTTTTAGAGCGGACAGACGCGAAAAAGCGAAAGTCCGGGACAGGAACTTTAGTATTGATTAAATCTGTTGAAAGACAGATTTGATACAGGACAATAGAGAGTTTGATCCTGGCTCAGGACGAACGCTGGCGGCGTGCCTAACACATGCAAGTCGAACGGAGATATGCGAACGAGGCCTTCGGGCGGAGATTGCATATTTTAGTGGCGGACGGGCGAGTAACGCGTGAGCAACCTGCCCTTCAGAGGGGGATAACGGCTGGAAACGGCCGCTAATACCGCATGACATATACACAAGGCATCTTGAGTATATCAAAGGAGGAATCCGCTGAAGGATGGGCTCGCGTCCGATTAGCTGGTTGGTGAGGTAACGGCTCACCAAGGCGACGATCGGTAGCCGAACTGAGAGGTTGATCGGCCGCATTGGGACTGAGACACGGCCCAGACTCCTACGGGAGGCAGCAGTGGGGGATATTGCACAATGGAGGAAACTCTGATGCAGCGACGCCGCGTGGGGGAAGAAGGTCTTCGGATTGTAAACCTCAGTAGTCAGGGAAGAAGCAAGTGACGGTACCTGAAGAGTAAGCTCCGGCTAACTACGTGCCAGCAGCCGCGGTAATACGTAGGGAGCGAGCGTTGTCCGGAATTACTGGGTGTAAAGGGTGCGTAGGCGGGTCAGCAAGTCAGGCGTGAAATACCGGGGCTCAACTCCGGGGCTGCGCTTGAAACTGTTGGTCTTGAGTGAAGTAGAGGCAGGCGGAATTCCTAGTGTAGCGGTGAAATGCGTAGATATTAGGAGGAACACCAGTGGCGAAGGCGGCCTGCTGGGCTTTAACTGACGCTGATGCACGAAAGCATGGGGAGCAAACAGGATTAGATACCCTGGTAGTCCATGCCGTAAACGATGATAGCTAGGTGTGGGGGGTTATATGCCGTCCGTGCCGGAGTTAACACAATAAGCTATCCACCTGGGGAGTACGGCCGCAAGGCTAAAACTCAAAGGAATTGACGGGGGCCCGCACAAGCAGTGGAGTATGTGGTTTAATTCGATGCAACGCGAAGAACCTTACCAGGTCTTGACATCCGACTAACGGAGCAGAAATGCACCGGTGCCCGCAAGGGAAAGTCGAGACAGGTGGTGCATGGTTGTCGTCAGCTCGTGTCGTGAGATGTTGGGTTAAGTCCCGCAACGAGCGCAACCCTTGTCATTAGTTGCTACGGACAGAGCACTCTAATGAGACTGCCGTTGACAAAACGGAGGAAGGTGGGGATGACGTCAAATCATCATGCCCCTTATGATCTGGGCTACACACGTACTACAATGGCCGTTACAGAGGGCAGCGAAGCCGCGAGGCGGAGCAAATCCCGAAAGGCGGTCCCAGTTCAGATTGCAGGCTGCAACTCGCCTGCATGAAGGCGGAATTGCTAGTAATCGCGAATCAGCATGTCGCGGTGAATACGTTCCCGGGCCTTGTACACACCGCCCGTCACACCATGGGAGCCGGTAATACCCGAAGTCAGTAGCCTAACCGCAAGGAGGGCGCTGCCGAAGGTAGGATTGGCGACTGGGGTGAAGTCGTAACAAGGTAGCCGTATCGGAAGGTGCGGCTGGATCACCTCCTTTCTAAGGAGCGAAATTCCCGTAAGGGAATTAGCGGAACGGGTGAACTGAATAATCTCGTTGTTTAATTTTGAGGGTCTCCGGACTCTCAGTGGAGTGGAGCTTAAGCTTTGCTTAAAAGGAGCGGCCCTGGATACGGGGGTGTAGCTCAGCTGGGAGAGCACCTGCTTTGCAAGCAGGGGGTCGACAGTTCGAATCTGTTCATCTCCACCAGCGGCTGGAGGCCCTGAGGAAGGGCTGCGACTGGCCGGAGGGCCGAGATGGGGCGAACGACCGGACGAGAACAGGCCTGCGGCTGAAAAGACATGGGCTCATAGCTCAGGTGGTAAGAGCGCACGCCTGATAAGCGTGAGGTCGATGGTTCGAGTCCATTTGAGCCCACCATTCTAGCATCCGGCACTTAGTTGCCGGGAGCTAGGTTGTGTACCTTGAGAACTGAATAAAGGATAACGAGGAAAAAGAAATTAAAGGGTAAAACTATGATTTTGCAAGAAGGAACCTTTAAGAAGGGGATTCGAGCGTAATTGAGGGCCTGAATACAGGTCAAGCTAGAAAGAGCGCAAGGGGGATGCCTTGGCACTGGGAGCCGAAGAAGGGCGCGGCAATCTGCGAAAAGCCACGGGGAGCCGAAAGCAGGCAGCGATCCGTGGGTGCCCGAATGGGGAAACCCGGCCGGCGGAAGACCGGTCACTGCATACTGAACACATAGGTATGCAGGGGGAACCGCCCGAACTGAAACATCTAAGTAGGGCGAGGAAAAGAAATCAACCGAGATTCCCTAAGTAGTGGCGAGCGAACGGGGAAGAGGCCAAACCTTGGGTAGAAATACCCAAGGGGTTTAGGACAGCGTAAGGTATGGCGAGCGCTAGCCGAAGCGTATGGGAAGACGCACCGCAGGAAGTGAAAGTCTTGTAGGCGAAAGTGTAAGCCAGCCGGCTGAATCCAGAGTACCACCGGGCACGTGTAATCCGGTGGGAAGACGGGGGGTCCACCCTCCAAGCCTAAATACTCCCCAGTGACCGATAGCGCAGAGTACTGTGAAGGAAAGGTGAAAAGAACCCCGGGAGGGGAGTGAAAGAGAACCTGAAACCTTGTGCTCACAAGCACCGAGAGCCCGTCAAGGGGTGATCGGGTACCTTTTGTAGAATGGTCCGGCGAGTGAATGTATCCAGCGAGGTTAAGGGCTTAGAGGCCTGTAGCCGCAGCGAAAGCGAGTCTGAAAAGGGCGTTAAGTTGGATGTATTCGACCCGAAACCGAGCGACCTACCCATGTCCAGGTTGAAGTTGAGGTAAAACTCAATGGAGGACCGAACCGACTCCTGTTGAAATAGTAGCGGATGAGGTGTGGGTAGCGGAGAAATTCCAATCGAGCTCGGAGATAGCTGGTTCTCTCCGAAATAGCTTTAGGGCTAGCCTCGTTTTAGATTACCGGAGGTAAAGCACTGAACGGGCTAGGGGCCGAGAGGCTACCGACCCCTATCAAACTCTGAATGCCGGATAATCGATGAACGGGAGTCAGACAATGGGAGATAAGTTTCATTGTCGAGAGGGAAACAACCCAGACCCACAGCTAAGGTCCCAAAACACGGTTAAGTGGAAAAGGATGTGGAGTTGCGAAGACAACCAGGATGTTGGCTTAGAAGCAGCCACTCATTTAAAGAGTGCGTAATAGCTCACTGGTCGAGTGGCTCTGCGCCGAAGATGTAACGGGGCTCAAACCGTGTACCGAAGCTTGGGAAGCTAGATGTTAGACATTAGATATTAGACATTAGACAAAGGGAGAAGATGTCGTGAGCGGATATAAAGATTTGGGTGTATACCAAAAGTCGTATAAGGCAGTGCTGGCGGTATACAAGATGTCAAACGGGTTTCCGAAAGAGGAAATCTATACGTTGACAAACCAAATACGCAAAGCAGCGGCATCGATACCCCTGAATATAGCGGAAGGCTATGCGAAGCGCAGCAGTCAGCAGGAATTCAAAAGATTTCTGGAGATGGCACTGGGCTCGTCTAATGAAGTTAGTGTGTTATTGGATTTGGCAAAGGATTTGGGATATATTGAGGAAGACCAATATATCAAAGCGAGCGAAGTATATGACGAAATCAGCCGCATGATAAGCGGGATGATAAAGAGTATAAAAAGCCAAATCTAATCATCTAACATCTAATGTCTAGCGTCTAACATCTAGCTTGGTAGGAGAGCGTCGTATAGTGGGAGAAGCTGGAGCGGAAGCGCTGGTGGACGCTATACGAGTGAGAATGCCGGAATGAGTAGCGAGAATTATGTGAGAATCATAATGGCCGAAAGTCTAAGGATTTTGAAGGAAGGTTCGTCCGCTTCAAGATAGCCGGGAGCTAAGGCGAGGCCGAAAGGCGTAGTCGATGCACAGACGGTTGATATTCCGTCGCCGCCAGAAGATTTAAGCAAGGGGACACTCTGAAAGCGCATAACCCGGGCGATGGTAGCCCCGGGCGTAAGGGACTGAAATTAGAGTAGGGAAGTATGCGCGGACGGAGGCGAGAAAAGCCTTGCGTATATCGATGGCGCCCGTACCGCAAACCGACACAGGTAGACAGGAAGAGGATTCTAAGGCCAACGGGAGAAGGGTAGTTAAGGAACTCGGCAAATTGGCCCCGTAACTTAGGGAGAAGGGGTGCTCACGCAAGTGAGCCGCAGTGAACAGGCCCAGGCAACTGTTTAGCAAAAACACAGGTCTCTGCTAAATCGAAAGATGAAGTATAGGGGCTGACACCTGCCCGGTGCTGGAAGGTTAAGAGGAGGAGTGCGAGCTCTGAATTGAAGCCCCAGTAAACGGCGGCCGTAACTATAACGGTCCTAAGGTAGCGAAATTCCTTGTCGGGTAAGTTCCGACCCGCACGAATGGTGTAATGATCTGGGCACTGTCTCGACTACCCGCCCGGCGAAATTGTAGTACCGGTGAAGATGCCGGTTACCCGCGACAAGACGGAAAGACCCCATGGAGCTTTACTGTAGCTTGATATTGGGTTCTGGTATTCTATGTACAGGATAGGCGGGAGGCTGGGAAGCAGTGGCGCCAGCTGCTGTGGAGCCGCCCTTGGGATACCGCTCTTAGAGTGCTGGAATTCTAACCTGCGGCCATGAAACTGGTCGGGGGACATTGTCAGGTGGGCAGTTTGACTGGGGCGGTCGCCTCCCAAAAGGTAACGGAGGCGCTCAAAGGTTCGCTCGGCACGGACGGAAACCGTGCGAGAGAGTGTAAACGCATAAGCGAGCCTAACTGCGAGACCGACGGGTCGAGCAGTAACGAAAGTTGGAGTTAGTGATCCGGCGGTAGAGAGTGGAATTGCCGTCGCTCAACGGATAAAAGCTACCCTGGGGATAACAGGCTGATCTCCCCCAAGAGTCCACATCGACGGGGAGGTTTGGCACCTCGATGTCGGCTCATCACATCCTGGAGCCGTAGTAGGTTCCAAGGGTTCGGCTGTTCGCCGATTAAAGTGGTACGCGAGCTGGGTTCAGAACGTCGTGAGACAGTTCGGTCCCTATCTGTCGTGGGCGCAGGATATTTGAGAGGCTCTGTCCCTAGTACGAGAGGACCGGGATGGACGCACCTCTGGTGCACCAGTTGTTACGCCAGTAGCACGGCTGGGCAGCTAAGTGCGGATTGGATAAACGCTGAAAGCATCTAAGCGTGAAGCCAGCCTCAAGATAAGATATCCCGCTGAGTTAATCAGGTAAGGTCCCATGAAGACTACATGGTTGATAGGCTGCGTGTGTAAGTGTCGCGAGGCATTTAGCTTGGCAGTACTAATAGACCGAGGGCTTGACCTATTAATAGGCTCGTACAATCCCCGCGCGCAGGGTTTACCCCTGCCGCACGCTCGGTTTTCCCCATCCTCTAACTCCTTTGTTCAGTTCTCAGGGTATACCC